>Ga0182737_1000464_pt1 | contig 57340 bp, 53 predicted proteins | sample eDN5th30CBELigOP_FD_128878 | JGI IMG/M metagenome (GOLD analysis project Ga0182737, IMG submission 128878) | Enriched Organic Plus compost microbial communities from Emeryville, California, USA - eDNA 5th pass 30_C BE-Lig OP (version 2) (version 2) ...
CCGACGATGTCTGCGGCCCGGTTTTCTGTCTCATCTTCGCTTCCTTTGAATGAGCTACGATGAGCCGAAAATCCTCTCTTCTCAATTAAACCAATTCTGTCTCATGGGCGCTGATGTCGGACAATCGGTTCTTCGAAAGTGATCGCGCGATATTGCGAGCCTTGCAGCGGCGATCAATTGCCAACGTCATCGATGGGAGAGGTTGAAACCGTTACAGGGGGAAGCTGAACTGCCGACTGACCGATGGCGCGGGAGGCATTGCCAAGGGTGATCCGGCCACCGAATGGCACAATACCCGAGCAATGGGCCGTGCGGCTGGTTCCCGGCAGATGTTAGCGCTCGCCCTCGTCCTTGTGGCTCTGCACGTGCGTAAAGCCGAACCTGCCTTTGATGCAAAGGTTTCCATGACCGATGTCATGATCATGGGGGGATGTCACTTTGACGATCTCATTGTCCTGGACGTGCAGGTTCAGGTTGCACCCAACGCCGCAGTAGGTGCATATGGTGGTGGTCTGGGTCTGCTTCGCCTCGTCCCAGGTGCCTGCAGCGCGCATGTCGTATTCGGACCTGAAGGACAGAGCTCCGGTCGGACAGACTTCGACGCAGTTGCCGCAGAAGACGCAGGCAGAATCCGGCAGTTCAACGGCATATTCGGTCGAAATCTGCGAGTCGAACCCGCGCCCTGAGACCTGGATGGCGAAAGTGTTCTGCCATTGCGTCCCGCAAGCATCCACGCACTTGTAGCAGAGTATGCATTTGTCATACTCCCGCACGTAGAGGTCGTTGTCGATCTTGTCGGGCTGGGCCATCGTTGCAGCGACGCTACCGTCCCCGGCGTGATGTTCGCCCGGCTCATGGATATCACGGTTGTGGCTCTCGCCGGCCCTTGGTCCGTATCGACCCGGGTTTGCGCCGTAGCGGTCCATCCATTCAGGGATCTTCGCCGTCGTGGAAAGGTCGACGGACGAACCGAGCAGTTCCAGCACGAGCCGGCGGCTGTGGCGTACCCGTTCGCTGTCGGTCTTGACCACCATGCCGGTCTGAACCTGGCGCGAGCAGGAGGGTACGAGCACGCGCGAACCCTCCACTTCGACCATGCAGACCCGGCAGGCATTCTTCGGCGTCAGGGTGTCGCCATAGCAGAGCGTCGGCGTGTCCTTGCCCGCCGCGTTGCAGGCCGCCAAAATGGTGCTCCCCTCCGGTACGCTTACTGCCTCTCCGTCGATGGTGATCGTAATGTGCCGGACAGGCGCGTCCGAGGCAGCCGCGTAGCGCACGTTCATTTGTTTGCCTCCAGTATTCCGAGACGGTCGATGGCCGACTCCACGGCGTTCCAGGCAGCCTGGCCGAGGCCGCAGATCGAGGAATCCTTCATGACCAGGCCGACATCGCGCAACAGGCCAACATCGCCTTGCGCGGCGGCCCTGTCGTGCCGGTTGCGCAAGAGGCGCAGCAACGCTTCTTCCTGGCGGACCGTACCCACCCGACAGGGTACGCACTGGCCGCACGACTCGTCGCGGAAGAAGCGCGCGATACGCAGAAGGACTGCGGGCAGGTCGACGGAATCGTCGAGCGCCAACACCACACCCGAGCCCAGCGTGGCGTTATTGGCGCGAACGCCCTCGAACGTCAGCGGTATATCGAGTTCGTCCGCACGCACGAACACGCCAGCGGCGCCACCCAAGAGAACCGCCTGAAGCTTTCGGCCCGGCGTGATCCCGCCCGCCAGTTCCAGTATCTCTGCGAGCGTTGCACCAAACGGCACCTCATAGACGCCGGGGCGTACGAGATTGCCCGAAACACAAAACAGCTTGGGGCCCGTGGAGCCCTCGGTCCCGATCTTCGCATATTGCCCGGCGCCAATCTGCATGATCAGCGGGACATTGCACAGGGTTTCGACGTTGTTGACGACTGTCGGCTTGCCAAAAAGCCCGGCCTCGAAGGGGAAGGGGGGCTTGGAGCGCGGCTCGCCGCGATAGCCCTCGATCGAGTTGAAGATTGCCGTTTCTTCGCCGCAGATATAGGCGCCCGCGCCGCGCCGGATTTCCAGATCATAGCTCCAACCGGTACCCAGGATGTCGGCGCCGAGGAAGCCACGTTCGCGCGCTCGCCCGATCGCGTTGGACAGCATCCGGTAGGCCCGGGGATACTCGCCGCGCAGATAGATGTAGCCACGTTCAGCGCCGATCGCGTAGCCCGCGATCGTCATCGATTCGATCAGTGCGAACGGGTCGCCTTCGAGAAGCGCGCGGTCCTTGAACGTGCCGGGCTCGCTCTCATCGGCATTGCAGACGAGGTAACGGGGCGTCGCGGGCTGTTTGGCCGTGCTCTCCCACTTGATGCCGGCCGGGAACGCGGCCCCGCCGCGGCCCATCAGCCGGGACTGCTTGACCTCGCTGATGACCTGTGCGGGACCCATCTCGATCGCCCGCCGCAACCCGACGTAACCCTCGCTCGCAAGGTAATCATCGATGCTTTCCGGGTCGACCCGGCCGATACGCCTGAGCAACATCAGTCCTGCCTGACCGGCCTGTGGCACAGCCATGACCGGCGGCGCCTCGGCTGCAAGCGCCGCGGGCCCGGCGTTCAACGCCATGACGATCTCGTCCTCGCCCGCAGCGCCGATCAGGTGTTCACGGGGCGGGTCGCCGGCCTCTACAGCCAGCGCGGCCGGTGCACGCTCGCACAGTCCGAGACAGGGGCTGTGCTTCCATCCGCTGGCAACGCCGGCCGGACCCAGCCGCTCCTCCAGGCTGTCACACACCGCCTGTGATCCACGCGCCATACAGGCGATGTCGGTGCACACATGCACGATCCGCTTTGGCCGCGGGTTCGTGGAAAACAGCGCATAGAAGGTCGCGACGCTGTAGACATCGGCTGGCGAAACGCTAAGCCGCTTTCCGATGTGGTTCAGCGCGCCAGGGCTGATCCAGCCGACCCGGTCGTTTACAGCATGCAGCGCCTCCATGACGAGGTGCCGGCGGCTGCGTGTGCCGAGGCGGCCGGTATGCGCGCGGCGGTGATCCTGCTCGTCACGCGCGCCACCATGCCACCCGCCTTCACCTGGGCCGCCTAGCCGCCGATCGATGGCATCGCGCTCTTCCGCGGACGGCTCGGCATCGGAGAACTTCAGGTCCACGGCTCATCCTTCCTCTTGTGCAGCCACGAATGCGCCGTTTCGCCGCTCGCGATCTATGAAATCGGCAATGCCATCTTCTTCGGGCAGAGCCTCATTGCTCTTTTCCACCCTGACTGCGGTCGCCTTAAACTCGGCGGTCTTGGAGATCGGGTCGTTCGCCTCGATGGTCAGTGCATTGGTGTCCATCTCATCGGGGAAGTTGCAGGCCATGAACAGCAACCCGGGACGCAGACCCGGATCCCGGCGCGCCGGCGCCAGCACGGAACCCCGGCGCGAGCTTACCTTGACCACCTCGCCCTCGTTGATGCCGAGCCGGGCCATGTCCTCCGGCGAGAGATCGACGCAGGCGCCCAGGCGGATCGGAGAGTTGAAGCCGCCCGACTGCACGCCGGTGTTGTAGTCGGTCAGCCGCCGGCCGGTCGTCAGGCGCAACGGAAACGCGTCATCGAGCTTGTCTACAGGAAGCCTGTGCTCTGCAATGCCGAACGGAGCGCGACGCCCGCGCTTTTCGGGATCGCCCTCCCAGAGCCGACCATGCAGGAACGGTGACTCAGGCCCGTCCTCGTCGGGAAACGGCCATTGAACACCGCCCCGTTCTTCCAGAACCCGGTAGGTCATCCCGTGATGGGCCGGCGACAGCGCGCGCAGTTCATCCCATATATCTTCGGCGGTCTGTATCGGCCACACATGTCCCAGACGCTGCGCAATCAAGCGTATGATCTCGATATCGTCCTTAGCGGTTCCCGGCGCGTCCAGCGCCTTGCGAACGCGCTGGACGCGCCGTTCGCTGTTGGTGAAAGTGCCTTCGCTCTCGCACCATGCCGCCGCCGAAGGCAGCACCACGTCAGCGAATGTGGCAGTCTTTGTCAGGAAGATATCCTGAACGACCAAGTGGTCGAGGCCCCGCAATCGCCGGGCCACCGCTGTCGTGTCGGCGTCGGACTGAACCGGGTTTTCACCGATGATGTAGACGCTTGTGAGATGGCCTTCGTCCATCGCCTCCATCATTTCCGACAGCGTCAGGCCGTACTTCGCGGGGAGGGGAACCCCCCACATGCGTTCGAATTTCGCGCGGTGGTCGGGATTGCCGACATCCTGGAAACCCGGCAGGTTCTTGGGGATAGCCCCCATGTCGCCGCCGCCCTGGACATTGTTCTGGCCGCGTATCGGAACCAGGCCTGCGCCCCAGCGGCCGACCTGGCCGGTGAGCAGCGCGAGGTTGCACAGGGCCCGCACGTTGTCGGTGCCGTTATGATGCTCCGTGATGCCGAGCGTCCAGCACAATTGCGCGCGCCCCGCCTTTGCGTAGTCGTGCGCAAGTTCACGGATCAGGTGCGCAGGCACGCCGGTTTCGCGGGAGGTCGCCTCCAGCGTCCAACGCTCGCACGCGGCGAAGTATTCGTCGAATCCGCTCGAGGCGTTCGCGACGAATGCCTCGTTGACCAGTCCTGCGTGGATGATCTCGCGACCGATGCCATAAGCCAGTGCGATGTCGGTCCCCACGTCCAGGCCGAGCCAGGTGTCGGCCCATTCGGCCGTTTTCGACCGGCGCGGGTCGACCGCGTAGACCTTGGCTCCCTTGTTGATCGCCTTCAGGGCGTGATGGAAAAAGATCGGGTGGGCTTCTCGGGCGTTGGAGCCCCAGAAGACGATCAGATCTGCATCTTCGATCTCGCGGTAGGACGACGTGCCCCCGCCTGCTCCAAATACGTGCACCAGACCGGCGACACTAGGAGCATGTCAGGTGCGGTTGCAGGAATCGATGTTGTTGGTGCCGATCACCGCGCGGGCGAATTTCTGGGCAATGAAATTCATTTCGTTGGTCGCGCGCGAGCACGAAAACATGCCGAACGCATCGGGACCGCGAAGCTCGCGATTGCGACGGAAACCTTCGGCGGCGCGATCAAGAGCCTCATCCCAGGAAGCGGGGCGCAGGATGCCGTTGTCGCGCACCAGCGGCTCCGTGAGCCGCGTATAGTTCTGTTTTCCCTGTCTTCCCATGGCTGCCTCCTGAATAGACCTCAATCCCGTATACCACGATCCAGATGGAGAGCAACAAGCCAAACGCACTGCATAATCCGGCATCTCTTCCAGCCGCTCGCCCGGCGGTTTTGTGCGGGGCGCCCAGCGCACCAGTCCGGTCAGAGCGCACATTCAGGGATCGCCGATGGCGGAGGGGAGTGGGGGTCGAACCCACCCGAGACAGACGCGCTGCCCCAACCGGATTTGAAGTCCGGCCGTCCCACCGGAGACGATTCCCTTCCGCAGCGCCCAAGGCGGCCGCCTAGCGATCGAACAGGTCGCTACGATGTGGATTTATGCGGCGCAAATCGCCCTTGCGCAAGGTGAGGCCGAGACGATCGAAGAATTCGAGGATCTGGATGGCAACCTTGCGGCCGTTTTGCAAGCGGTCGCGAAAGGCGGCCGCGGCGAACCAGCCGTCCTGCGTCTTCACCGCGACATCGCGCATGATCTCCACCATCTCGCGCACGACTTCGCGAGCAAAAAAATGATCGTGAGCAACTTCGTCGGTGCGACCGAGCTTCTGGGTCAGCTTCAGCACGTGCCGAACCACGCGCTCGTCCGCGCCGAACCTGTCGGCCAGATCGCGCACGCGCAGCGGGCGGAAGCGGCCTTCGCCAAGAAGTTCCGGGTGAATGCGCAGCCAAAGGTCCTCGTCAGCCGCCGAGAGCCGCACCTCGTGGCCCGCCAGGCGCACGAACGCACCGTCGAGCACGACGCGGCCGGCCCCCGCTTCCATCTTCAGCAAGGCAAGGAAGGCATCCTTCGGCAGGCGGGGCGAAAGGGCAAGGCGCAGCCGCTCGCGACCGATGCCGGCGAGATCTGGATTGTCGGCATGGAAAACGGCCAGCTCTTCGGCAATGCCGGCGCTAAGGCCCTCTAGCGTCTTCGATGACAGGGCAAGCGACCCGACCGTCTCGGCTTTTGCGGCGAGGAGGAGCGCGGGCAACCCGCTGTCCGCAAGGGCGCGGTCGCGCAGGAAGACGGAAAGGTCGACCGGGGCCGCCGCCAGAAGCCCGGCAAGAGCCTTGGCGGGGTCGGCGTTGCAGGCGGCGGTGAGACTTGCCAGCCGCTCCGGCGTGCCGCGCTTGCGCGCCGGTGGGCGAAGGTCGAGGAAGCGACCGCCGCCAATCGTGCGGCTGGCGGAGGTGTCGCGCAGGATGAACCGGTCCCCGACGGCCGCGGCAATCGGCCGGTCGAGCACCAGCTGCACAAGCCCTGTCGCGCCGGGGGCGATCGCGCCCTCGAGGGGCACGACGCGGGCACCCGCCTCCACCGCATGGCTGTGCAATCGGGCGGGAAACCAGGTGCCGACGGGCCTGTCTTCTAAGGCGAGCACGGTGAGCGCGGCGTCGATCCGCTGTGTTGGCGCGTGCAGCGGGGCAGACAGCACGATGTCGCCGCGATGGATGGCGTCCTTCGTCACGCGCTCGCCGGCAAGGTTTAGCGCGCAACGCTGCCCGCAAACGCCCAAGGCCGCCTTGCGGTTCTGGGCATGGATGCCGCGCACGCGCGCGGTCAGGCCCGAGGGGCTGACGGTCACGATGTCGTCGAGCCGGACATGACCGGACAGCATCATGCCCGTCACCACCGTTCCTGCGCCCGAAAGTGTGAAGCTGCGGTCGACCGCAAAGCGCAGTCGGCCCAAATCCTCGCGCGCGACAGCCTGCGCCTCGGCGGCGGCGATGGCAGCGCGCAGGGCCTCGATGCCTTCGCCGGTCCGGGCGGAGACGGGCAGGATGAGGGCATCGGCAAGGCTGGTGCCCGTGAGGGCGGCGCGAATGTCTGCCGTGGCCTCCGCCCGACGCTCCGGTCCGGCAAGATCGGCCTTGGCGAGAGCGACGATGCCCTTGGAAATGCCAAGGAGGCCAAGGATTGCAAGGTGTTCGCGTGTTTGCGGCATGACGCCATCGTCGGCCGCAACGACCAGCAGGGCGAAATCGATGCCCCCCGCGCCGGCGAGCATGGTGTGGATCAACCGCTCGTGGCCGGGTACGTCGACAAAGCCCGTGATCGCCCCGCCGCCCAGATCGGCATAGGCGAAACCGAGGTCGATGGTGATGCCGCGCGCCTTCTCCTCGGCGAGCCGGTCCGCGTCCGTGCCGGTTAGCGCCTTGATCAGCGCGGTCTTGCCGTGGTCGATATGGCCGGCGGTTCCAACGATCATAGCGCAGCCAGCGCGTCAAGCAGCGCCTCGTCCCGCTCCAGGCAGCGCAGGTCGAGGATCAGCGCGCCGTCGCGGATATGGCCGATGACGGGCAAGGGCAGCGCGCGCAGCCGGGCGGACAGCCGGTCCGGCGCATTGCCGCCCATACCCGTCAGCCGAAGGCCGGCGCTCGCGAGCGTGTCGACGGGCAGGGCGCCCGAGCCGACCTGGCTCTTGCAGGCGCAGGCGGCTGCGGAAAAGCCGTGCGGGGACAGCAGGACGTCGACGGCGGGCGCAAGCCGGTTGGCCTGCGCGGCGATATCGGCCTGCGGGCGCGCGAGCAGGCGCAAGGTCGGCAGCCGTTCGCTAAGGCGGTCGGGATCGCGATAGAGCCGCAACGTCGCCTCCAGTGCAGCGATGCGGATCTTGTCGAGCCGGACGGCACGCTTCAGCGGGTTCCTGTCGATCGCCGCGATGAGATCGCGCCGGCCGACGATGAAGCCCGCCTGCGAACCGCCAAGCAGCTTGTCGCCGGAGAAGGTGACGAGGTCCGCGCCTTCCGCAACGGCCTGCGCGACGGTCGGCTCGCGCCGAAGGCCGAAGATAGAAAGATCGGCGAGCGATCCGGAACCGAGATCGTTCAGGAGCGGCACGCCGGCTTTGTGTGCGATCTGCGCCAGCTTGGGGGCGGGGACTTCGGCCGTAAATCCCTCGATCCGGTAATTGGACGTGTGGACCTTGAGGATGACGCCCGTCTGCGCTCCGATTGCCCCCTCGTAGTCGCGTGCATGGGTGCGGTTTGTCGTGCCGACCTCTACGAGCCTCGTACCGGCCCGCGTCATGATGTCGGGCATGCGGAACGCGCCGCCGATCTCGATCAGCTCGCCGCGGGAGACCACGGCCTCGCGGCCCTCGGCAAGTGTATTGAGAGCGATCAGCACGGCAGCGGCGTTGTTGTTGACGACCGTCGCATCCTGCGCGCCGGTCAGGTCACGAAGAAGGCCGCGCAGATGGTCGTCGCGCTGGCCGCGCCCGCCGTCGCGCAAATCGAATTCCAATGCCAGCGGATTGGTCATGGCGTCCACCGCGGCGCGGACGGCCTCTTCGGCAAGAATGGCACGGCCGAGATTGGTGTGCAGCACGGTGCCGGTTAGGTTCAGCACGGGGCGAAGGCCGGAGCGGGCGGCACGAGCCAGGTCCCCGCCAATAAGGCGCAGCAGGCTGGCCGCCACGATCGTGCCCGCTTCGCCATCGCGGATTTTTTCCCGCGCTTTGTCCAATTGCAGGCGGATTGCGGCCGTGACAGCAAGACGACCGTGCATTTCGATGAGTGCCACCCCTTCGGGGGCAGAAAGCAGCTGGTCCACTGAGGGGAGTGCGCGAAAGCCTTGCATCAATTGCCTGCGAAATAGGGGGTGACGCCGCGGCGAGCGAACGCGGCCGCCTTCATCAAGATGGCGTGGGCAACATGTGCGACCTCGCCGGTCGCGGGGTCGAGACCGGCGTTCATCTGCCTGAACGCCACCTTCTTGCGGGAGCGGCCTTGCCTGCACGCCCACGCCTTGACGATAGCCTCGGTTCTGTCCAGGAAGCGGCAGACGATACCAGCGACAAAGGCGTTCGGCGTGGTGTGGAGCGCAGCGCCGCGTGCAAACACAACCCAATCGGCGGGGGGGATCGCCAGCGGCATGTGAGCACGCAGACCGTTTGTCAGGAGGAAGGTCACAAAGCGCGCATGCGCGCTGCCTTGCGCAAGGCAGGCGTAGCGGCGGGCACGCGTGTGGACCGGTTTGTCATGCTCAGGCAGGACGGCGCGTGGCGGGCTGGCGGTGCCGCCGGTCAGCGACGGGTCGGTTTGCAGGTCTTGCGCCATGGGGTCTCCGGCGATGCGTCGTTCACGCCGCCTATTTTGACCGGCCTGCGCGCTAGCGTCCAGCCGTTCGTGCGCCAATCGCCGCCGCGCCTGCATCGACAAGCTTCGAGATGGCCCGGCGAGAAGATCGCTCTTCAGACGTTCGCCATGTTTGTCCCTTGCGTATCGGCAAACGCTCGATCTTGCGGACGGGCCTTTCAGGCTGGAATATGACGCGAAGGTGATGGCCTTGAGCAAAGCGATGGGCCATGATGACCGGCGCGGCGCCTCTTGCCGCCCGTCCACGAAGAGAGTCTCCCCACCATGTCCGACGCTGCCGCTTCCGCCGAACCGCGCCTTACCTCGCTTGCCCATGGTGGAGGATGCGGCTGCAAGATCGCACCCGGCGTGCTGTCGGATATCCTGCGCAGGCAAGTGCAGCTTCCGGTTCCGCACGAACTCCTCGTCGGCATCGAGACCGCAGACGATGCAGCGGTCTACCGGCTTAACGAGCGCCAGGCGGTCGTGGCGACGACCGATTTTTTCATGCCCATCGTCGACGATCCGCACGATTTCGGGCGCATCGCTGCGACCAATGCAATCAGTGACGTCTATGCGATGGGCGGCACACCGCTCTTTGCGCTGGCGCTGGTCGGCATGCCCGTCAATGTGCTCTCAACCGCGACCATCGGCGCGATCCTCGACGGCGGGGCCGCGGCCTGCCGCGCAGCGGGCATTCCCATCGCCGGCGGCCATACGATCGATTCCGTAGAGCCGATATACGGCCTCGTCGCCATCGGCCTCGTGGACCCCGCGCATATGAGGACCAATACCGGTGCACGGCCGGGCGACGTGCTCGTCCTTGGCAAGCCGCTCGGCGTCGGGATCTTCTCGGCGGCGCTGAAGAAGGGGGCGCTCGATGCGGCAGGCTATGCGCGCATGATCGAGACGACGACCCGCCTCAATACGCCAGGCCCAGCTCTCGGCCGGCTTGACGGTGTGCACGCCATGACCGACGTCACCGGTTTTGGCCTTGCCGGCCACGCGCTGGAGGTGTCGCGTGGCTCGGGTTGCCGGCTTGCCGTCGACTGGTCCGCGGTACCGATCCTCGAAGGCGCCCGCGATCTGGCCGCAGCCGGCTTCGTCACGGGTGCGTCCGCACGCAACTGGGCGAGCTATGGTGGGCAGGTGACCTTCTTGCGGGACATGAGCACTGTCGAAAGGGCACTTCTATGCGATCCTCAAACCAGCGGCGGCCTGCTCGTCGCCTGTTCATCGCCCTGCGCTCCAGCGGTTCTTGATGTGTTTCGCGCGCATGGTTTCTGTGCGACGGTTATCGGTGCCGTGGAGGAAGGAGCGGGCCTGTCGGTCCGTTAGTTCAGCAATTCGCTGTCCAATCAGCGCGATCCCCTTCAGCAGGAACAGGCGTGGTCGTTTCGCGCCCGCGTGGCTCCAGGCACGCCGGCGCAATGGCCGACGCGCTGCGCTTTTCGCCGGAAGTCGGTTCGGTGCTTGCAGACCCCTGTTTTGCGCAAACTATCAGGAGGTCGGTAGAATTCGATCGCCGGGTCGACGCGTCTGGCGCCTGGCGGTCATGACAGCAGACGCCGTCTTCCTTTCGACCGGAACAAGATGGCGGATTGCACGATCACGCCTGCTGCGCTAGCTGACACCTCGCCGTTCGCATGGATATCGGGCGACGGGCCGAAACGTCTTTCCCGTTTCCGTGTTGGGAGCGCCTCCACCAAACCCCGACGACGGCGTTGGTCTTACTGCCTTCAGGCGCTGTGTTACCCTTGGCGCGCAGGGCGCCGGCCGCGCGCCACCGCGAAAATAGCGCCGATCATGCCGCCCGTCACGATCCCTGCGGAGGCGCCGCCCAGACCTGCCAGGAGACAATAGAGCGCTGTCACGGGCGCAAACGACGGCGTGAGAACCAAAGCCGCGACCACACCAACGATCGCGCCGACGGCGCCGAGTACGAACCCCATTCCGGTAACGGCGTCCGATGGGTCGACGACCCTGGCTTCGCCTTCCGGGGCTGCTGTCGCAGAGGGATTGTCATCGTTCATGGCATCCTCCTTGGATCGATGCTTCATGATGAACGCCCGGCGGCCCCTTGATGTCCCTGACTTTCGAACGCTCCTCATACTCGTCGTCCATCAAAATTCGTTCCGCCGCGCCCTTCAGGTCTTCATATTGCCGCGTGCGCAGCGACCAGAAAAAGGCATACAATGCCGCGCATCCCATGGCGATCGAGATAGGAATGAGGACTTCGAGCGCGCTCATGATCTTTACCGCATGTCCTTGTAGGCGTGCCATGTGGCATGGCCCAGCCAGGGAAATACGATGATGAGCGCGAGGAGACCGGTCACGACGCTGAGCAGGAAAAGAGCAAGGACGATCGCGCCCCAGGCCAGCATCGGCCGCAGGTTATTCCAGACCATGGCCGTGCTCGTCCCCATCGCCGTCAAAGCGTCAACGCGCTGATCAAGCAGCATTGGAATCGAAAAGACGCTGATGGCGAAGGCGAATCCTGCAAAGAGCGCGCCGATCAGGCTACCGACCACAAGCATCGCCCAGCCGACCGGGGTGGTGAACAGCATGCCGGTGACATGATCGAGCCCGGGAAATGGACGAACGCCGAAGAAGAGTGCGTAGACGAGGACGGCCGCACGCATCCACAGCAGCATCAACATGGTCAGCAACATGCCTGTAAAGAATACCTGCGTACCGGCAAGCGGTCGCACCGCCAGCATCGAGCGCAATGTGGGACCCTTGCCGTTGTCGATGTCGCGGCTCTTCAGGTAGAGGCCCGCGGCCACCAACGGTCCGACGATCAGGAAGCCTGCAAGGGCGGGAAACAGGAAATAATCCCTGCCTGAGCGGAACATATAGACGATGAAGATGAGAGAAGCCAGGAACACCATCAAGCCGTAGAATAGGCTGGCAAGTGGCCTGATCCAGATGTCACGCCAGCCACGGCGCAGCCATGTCAACGGCGCATCCATCGGCAAATGACGCTTCCACTGGTCGTTGCGTGTTTCCTCGATATCCGAAACCTCGGATACCACCCGGATTGATCGCTCTCGCGTTGCCATGGTCAGCTCCTCATCAGCACGCGGGTTGGGCGGCGCGATATTGACCGGAGACCTCCGCCTTGGTCTTCAGATGCGAAATGCAGTCCGGCTGGCTCGAGATCGCCACATAGAGGAGATGCGCATTCGCGCCGGTAAACACCAGAGCGGCCGCAAGGAGCAGCCAAATCGGACGAAGACAGAGCGAAGGATTGCCAAGCATCTAGGGTCTTCCTTTTCCAAGGTCGTTCACATAGAGGGCGAGGATCTTGATCTCGGCGGGTGTCAGCCGTTCATCCCAGGTCGGCATATGACCTTGTCTGCCTCCATGAATGGTCGAGATGATACTGTCGAGCGTTCCGCCATAAATCCAGCGATCGTCGGAAAGATTGGGTGCGCCGAGTTCCGGGTTGCCCTTGGCGTTCTCGCCATGACAGGGCGCGCAGGTCGTCTGGAAGACTTCGCGGCCGCGGTCTATCTGGTCGATGTTGTCCGGCGTGGATGTGGCCGGGTCGCTCAGCGAGCGTACATAGGTGGCAACGTCGACCACCTGCTGGCGGTCGAGCATCTCGTCCTTTCCGAACGCCGGCATCTGTCCCGTCCGGCTTTCTGGATGCGGCGAGTTTACGCCGACCGTCAAGGTCTGGAGGATTGCCTCTGGCGAGCCGCCCCAGATCCAATCGTCATCGGTGAGATCCGGGTAGTTTTTGCGTCCCCTGCCATCGCGCCCGTGGCAGGCCGCGCAATTATCGCCAAACAACTGATGGCCACTTGCGCGCACGTAAGCCATAAGGCGTTCGTCCGCGCGGATCGCGTCAAACGAGCGGCTTTCGATCAGCTTCGTCCAAGGCAGCCGAAGCGCGGCGCTGTCACGAAGGGAGGCTTCGACAGTGGTTCTCTGGTCGATGCCGAGCGCGCCCTTCGTGTATGTTTTGCCCAGTGGCCAGGTGGGCAAGAGGACCCACCACAGAACGGCGAAGAGATGGGTGACGATCAGGAAGACAAGCACACCGCGGGGGATGGGCGTATCCAGTTCCCTGATGCCGTTCCAGATATGGCCGGTGGTCCTTCGGCCGCTGACGGGGTCGACGTCGTTTACGTCCATGGACTATCGTCCTCTTCGAAGATTTCCCGTTCTGCCCGTTCGAAACGCTTCCTGTTTGCAGGCAGGAAGGTGTAAATCAGGACAAAGACGGAAAAGCCGACCAGATAGAAGAGGCCCCACATCTTCGAGCCTTCGACGAGCATTTCGTGGGTGAACACTGTCTTGTCCTCTCAGTTGTCTGGATCGGGCATCTGTTCGGGTGCGACCGTATTTTCGTAAGCGGCGCGAGTGAGGCGTCCGAGAACCTGTAGATAGGCCACGAGGGCGTCCATTTCGGTCACGTTCGTCGCAACACCGTCGAAGGCGGAGATCTGGGTGGCTTCGCCGTAGCGTTCGCTCACGCCCGACGATTGATCGCTGTCGGGTACGGCCTGGCCGTAGGCATCGCTTGCTGCATTCTCGATCATCTCGTCCGTATAAGGAACGCCGACCGCGCGCTGGGCGCGCAAGGCCAGCGGCAGCTCGGCGAGGTCGAGCCGTGTCGTGGCAAGCCATCGGTAGGACGGCATGTTCGATTCGGGAACCACGTCCCGAGGATTGTTGAGGTGGGCGACGTGCCAGAAGTCCGAATATTTTCCGCCTATGCGGGCAAGATCGGGTCCCGTGCGCTTCGAACCCCAAAGCATGGGATGATCGTACTTGGATTCAACAGCCAGGGAATAGGGGCCATATCGCTCCACCTCGTCGCGCAGCGTCCGGATCATCTGGCTATGGCAGGCGTAACACCCTTCGCGGACATAGATGTCGCGTCCGGCCAGTTCGAGCGGCGTGTAGAGCCGCATGTCCGGTGCTTCCTCAACCGTATCATCGATCGTAAAGAGCGGCGCGATCTCGACGATGCCGCCCACACTCGCCGCCGCGATGATCGCGAACATGAAGCCCGTGGCCGTTCGTTCCAGCTTTCTGTGCATCACTTCCCGCATCTCATCACTCCGCAGGTGTCGGGCCGGTCCCGGCGAGAGGGCTTTCGGACGTCGGCAGGTCGTCTTCCAGGGGGAGCTTACGGACCGATGGGGCACGCACCGTCATCCAGATGTTGAACGCCGCGACGATGGCTCCGGCCAGGAAAAGAAGCCCGCCAAAGGCGCGCGCAATGTAATAGGGGTACATTGCAACGAGGGTGTCGACGAACGAATAGGCAAGGGCGTTCTCGGGCGAGTAGGTCCTCCACATCAGCCCCTGGAGGATGCCGGAGTTCCACATGGCAAACACGTAGATGAGCGTACCTGACAGCGCGAGCCAGAAATGCACTTCAACCAGCGCGGCTGAATACATGCGCTCACGCCTCCAGACCGCCGGTACGAGTGTGTAGATGGAGCCGAAGGTGATCATGGCGACCCAACCGAGTGCGCCGGCATGGACGTGACCGACTGTCCAGTCGGTATAGTGCGAGAGCGAATTGACCGGTCGGATCGCAAGGAACGAGCCCTCGAAGGTCGAAAGCCCGTAGAAAAAGGCCGCCATCATCATAAAGCGCAGCGTGGCGTCGTCACGCACCTTGTGCCAGGCGCCGTTCAGTGTGAGGAGCGCGTTTCCGGCGGACGCCCAGGAGGGCACGAGCAGCATGACAGAAAATGTCATGCCGAGATTCTGCACCCAATGCGGCAAGGCGGTGTAATGCAGATGGTGAGATCCGACCCACATGTAGAAGAAGGTGATGCCCCAAAAACTCAGGATCGATAGCCTGTAGGAGAAGATTGGCCGGTCCGCCCGCTTGGGCAGATAGTAGTAGAGCATCGCCAGGAACCCAGCCGTCAGGAAGAAGGCGACCGCGTTGTGGCCGTACCACCACTGGACCATCGCATCCTGTACGCCGGCCCAGACCGTGTAGCTTTTCGCGTGCGCAAAGGACAGCGGAACGGCGAGATTGTTGACGATGTGCAAGATCGCAACAACGATGATGAATGCCAAGTAGTACCAGTTGGCGACATAGATGTGCGGTTCCTTGCGCCGCGCCAAGGTCCTGACAAACAGGACGAAATACGTCACCCAGACGATGACCAGCCATATGTCGGCATACCATTCCGCCTCCGCATATTCTTTTGACTGCGTCGCTCCTAGGAAATAGCCGGAAATGGCGATCAGGCAGAACAGGTTGAAGCCCAGCAACACGAACCATGGGGAGAATTGGTCCGCCAGCCGCGCGCGCGACGTCCGCTGTACGACGTGGAACGATGTGGTAATCAGTGCGTTGCCGCCGAAGCCGAAGATGACGCCGGAGGTATGCGCAGGACGAATTCGACCGAAGCTTGTCCACGACGTATCAAAGTTAAGGCTCGGCCACGCCAATTGGGCTGCGGCCCACACGCCGATGAACATGCCGAAGATCGCCCAAACCAGGGTGAGGCCCACGCCGACCTTGATCGGCTCGTCATAGTAGCGAGTAAAGCGCGCGGGATGGGGTTCCTCTCCGAAGGCGCCCGACAAAAGGATAAAAAGGAGGCCGAGACTGTAGACCAGCACCATCGCGCCATGGATGCCTAACACGTCAGATCGGCCTGCCGCAGCCATGACAATGCCAAGGACGGCAAGACTGATCAAAACGATCGCACCAAGCTGTCGCTCGGCCGAGGTTAGCTGTCCCATTATCTCGGTCCCTCTTCCACGATCGAGAACGGTATGTCCTGAAGGAACTTGGGCAGGGCGCGATGAAATCAAGACCGTACAGGCAAAAAGTCGCGTTCATTCAATGACGATATTGGCCGAGCGGACAAAACAGGTTGGGCTGTCGCAGCTGTGAACGCTCGTCGAGAAGTGCGGGTATTCGGTGCCGACTTGCCGAAGACGCGTTTTCTGCCGTGACTGTGCACTCGGCGTCGACAAGCATACCGGAGGGCATTGTGGTATGGGTCAGGTCTGCTGACGTCTGGCACCGACCGGATCTGCCCTGCCACGTCGTCCCAGCGAGCTCTGTGTGGCGCCAGCTCGAGTTTGCAGGGACATAGTCGGGCACGCGCGCGCTTGGCGTGTGGCGCGACGTTGCATCGCCTGCAGGTCCTCGCGCAGCAGGTACTTCCCGCGGGGCATGCCTTTCTGCCGTCTGCCTCGCGCTCGGTATGGTGCCGGGGTCAACGTTGCCGCTGGATTGCCGTGGAGGCGGGACGTTTCGAAGGCGTGCCGGCTGTTGGGTCGATCGCCTTTCCTTTAAGAAAGTCGTCGATCTTGTCGTAAGTCACGCCGTAGACCTCTTCGTCGGGACGAAGCGGTGCATCGGATTCAAGATCGGCCGTTGGCACCTTCCACACGAGCCGTTCGGGCGCTCCAGGCGCATAAGCCAAGGCGCGCACACGCCTCTTGTCTAGGCCGGCCAGCGCGAGGACATCAGCCGCGCCGTCGCCGAATTTGGTCTAGTAGCCCATAAGCACTTCGGCGGCATGGTCGGTACCGATCACCAGGCCGCAGGCCATTCCGGCAATTACATATCGGGTCACCATTCTCTGGCAAGCCTTCACGTTGACGAGGATGAAATGATGGCGCGGGCCAGGATCGCTGCCGCTGGCAAGCACGGCCGCCATCAAGCTGTCGGCCGCCGGCTTGATGGCGACCCTCACGACTTGGTCCGCAGGGATGGCGGCGACAGCCGCCTCCGCGTCATTCTCGTGTGCCTGGACGCCATAGGGAAGGCGGACTGCGATAAAGGTTGCCGTGCGCCCATCCTCGCGAAGTTCCCGCGCGGCGCGCTGGGCCAGTAGACCGGCGGCAGCATTCTTCTTGCGTACGCCATGCGTCTTTGTGCACGCCTGACCGGCAATCTTCGTCCCGCCATCTGCTTCTGCTCGGCGAGCGCCGCGATCATCTTCTTGCGCGCACGCTGCACCCCTTTCGCAATCCGACCGGGCCGGCAGATCTCTCCCCTATGGCCGACATCAAGAGATATTCACAGCAAGATGCTCGCAGAAGCTGTTTTCCTTGCCGCAGGAATGGGTGGATTTTACGGCTCGCCCTTGTAGAGACTATCTTCAGAACTATCTGTCCGTGCAGGTCTAGCCACGTGGATAATGAGGGTTTTGTGTCGGGTTCGGGATTTGCTCGTCACACCGGCGAGATGGCACATTTGATCGCGTCGTTCGACTGGGCGGGAACAAGCCTCGGGCCCATGTCCCAATGGCCGCACTGTCTTCGCTCCGCTGTTGATATTCTCTTGGGAGCGAAGGTTCAGATCGTCCTGTTCTGGGGGCCGCAATTCCTTGCGATTTACAATGATGCCTATGCTCCCACCATCGGTGACAAACACCCCCATGCGCTCGGCAGACCTGCGCGCGAACACTGGACGGAGCTTTGGGACGACCTCGAGCCGCTCCTTGCGCACGTGCTGGAAACCGGCGAGACGATATCGGCCAAGGACAGATCATTCTACATAGAGCGCGGCCGCGGGCCGGAAACCGCCTATTTCGACATTTCCTACTCTCCCGTGCATGGCCAAGGCGATACGGTCGCCGGTGTGTTCTGCATCGTCAACGAGACGACCGAGCTCAGACGTGCCCAGGAAGCCGAGCAACGCCTTGCCGCAATTGTCGCGTCAACCGATGACGCCATCCTCAGCGCGGGCCTCGACATGACGATCACCAGCTGGAACGACGGGGCAGAAAGGCTATACGGCTACAGGGCCGACGAAGTGATTGGCCGTTCCGTGTTGATGCTCATACCGGATGGCCATCGCAATGAAGAGTACGACCTCTTCCGTCGGATTGGCCATGGGGAACACGTGCCGCCCTATGAAACGCAGCGCCAAAGGCGTGACGGTACGGTGCTGGATGTCTCGCTGACCGTTTCTCCTGTTTACAATGCGCGCGGTGATATCGTCGGCGCGTCGAAGATCGCGCGGGATATTACCCCAAAGAAGCGATTCGAGCGCTTCCAGGCAATAGCGATGGGCGAGCTCAAACATCGGGTCAAAAACGTGCTTGCCACTGTTACGGCAATTGCCCGCCAAACGTTCGTCAATGGCGATGAGGAGCGCGAGGCATCCAGGATGTTCGAGGACCGGCTGGCCTCTCTCGCCCGCGCCCAAGAGGTTCTGACGAGCCGCAATTGGGAGGAGGCGGATCTGCGAACCGTGATCGACACGGCCCTGAAGCCATATTCTCCGGATCGCTTCCACATCGACGGGCCGCAGGTCAATGTTGCAGCGCATACGGTGACGGCGTTAACGCTCGCATTCCACGAACTTGCGACCAATGCCGTCAAATATGGTTCTCTCTCGCGAGCGGGAGGCGTGGTGTCCATCGTGTGGTCCAAAAGCCCCGACGAAACGCGCGTCGCGCTTGAATGGAGAGAGAGGGGAGGGCCGGAGGTTTCAGTTCCCGCCAAGCGCGGCTTTGGATCGAAGCTCATCGAGCGCCTCCTTGCGTCCGAGCTGCAGGCAGAGGTGCGCCTGGACTTTGCGCCTTCGGGACTGACGTGTAGTCTGAATGCCGAACTTCCAAAGGAAACGCGACGCTCGTGTGTGCGATAGACACAAGCCTGGCCGCCGCATCCACGTCCTCACGGAACAATCGGGCGCATCGGTCTGTTCCCATGTTCCCGTGGATGTTCACCGGAGAGAGCGATGCGTGAGACAAGGCCCGGAACGGAGAACAAAACGCCCGCACCACCTGCATGTTTTACAAGCCCGGACATGCGCGATCGACTTCAAGCCATGTTTCGCGTCGAGGAAAGCCGAGACGATAGGTTTTACGATGTCCTTGAAAGGCTCGATGCCGCAGTTGCGAAAAGGCGCGAGAGCTGTGCCGGCACCTGATGCACGACGCAGATCGCCATCGCCATAGGATCGTCAGCATGTCCATGGCGATATGTCGCCGCGCGCTGTGATCCCTACCCATCGCTTGCGAGCATCTTTCTTTCGCGCCTCGTCTTCCAAAACCGTTCTGCCGGGAACAACTGGCTCTTTCCTGGCATTCGATATGGCAAAACAGGAGGCTACTATGCAGCTTATCGACACGCGCGTCAGCGCAAATGACGACCACACCGTTACCGTTGTCTTCGCGGGAGAAGGCAACGAAGAAATCTCCGTCCGGTTGGCAGAGGGCGGGTTGCAGGATCAGGAAGCGATCCTGCGGGCCAAGGCGGTCATGGTGCAGTTGACAAGCTTCGAGCAGCCAAACGGCGACGTAATCGGCCGCACGGCCGCCAAGGGCGGAATTGGATCGACCAGTGGAGTTCGTCTTTTCGAAAATGGTGACACGGACCGCGAAGGGTAAGTGTGCCTGCAACGCCGCACCCGTCAGGCATTACCAACGGGTTTGCCGTGTCGCGGTCCAGCCCTCGCCGTCGTATTCTTGGCCATGGGCTCGCCCGACGATGAGAGCGGCTGAAGCAGCGCTCTGGGGCGTCTGTTCGCGGGCGACCCCGATCCGCGTCCTTTGAACTGGGCGGCGGCGGCCTTGGCCGCCACGCGCCCGTTTGTCTGCTCAGATCACGCGGACGTTTTCCGCCTTCGATTTGCCTGTCTTTCGGTCCTGCCCCACATCATAGCTGACCTTCGTTCCATCCCGCAGCGGGCCACCGGATAATACGCCGGACACATGAACGAAGACATCCTGTCCGCCATCGTCGGGTGTGATGAATCCGAAGCCCTTGTCCTGATTGAAAAATTTAACCGTGCCGGTCGTCATCTGATCCTCATGAAGTGCGCGGCCCTTTACCGCAAGGCTAGCATACGCACCATGACGAACACCTGCAACCAGACATGTGAGATCACGCGCCGACGCACAGCGCAGGGGTTAAGCCCTCCCGCCAGGTCGCAACCGCCTTGGCCAGTCCGCCGCCATCGTCCTTCGTTCTGGGCTAGGCCTTTGTGTAACGGCGAAACCCGCCGGAAATGCCCCTCGGTCATGCCGTCGGCATGAGCAACTCCATCCTAACCGCCGTCTTCGTGCCTGTCGGCGCTCTTCGCTTGCGCAGGCTCGGGGGCGAATGCCCTGATGGAAATGCTCTTCACATTGCGGCGAAAGGTCATATTGTAGGAAAAGAACCCATTGCCTAAATAAGCACCATGCAAGACACCGCTCTCACACCTTTCTTGAGGCTGATCGATCAAGCACGCTCCCTGACCCGGAGCTGGCAGCCTTGATCCTGTAACGCCGCCACAGACCCAGCCGCTCCGGGAACACTGCACTTGAAGTGCGGTTCATGCTGCGTCGCGCATGCGGCGTGCCAATGGAGCCTTGCCTTGTCCCCTTCTCGATCCCGACCCGTCTGTGTCATCTGTAACCGGTCTCTGCCCGGCGCCGCGTCGCGTTGCCCCTGGTGCAACACATGGGTTCCTTCCTCGGCCACGCGCCGTGCTGCTGTTCGCAAACGCACCGCTTCTCGTCAGGCCTTCCTCGGGCTCGGCGGGGATGTCGGGCTATGACTTGCGCGAGCATGGCGCGCCATCCCGCCCGGATTGCCGGCGAGACAGAAGAGTTGCAGCAGGTTGGGGTTCTTCCCTGGCGTATCCGGCGTGATGGGCAGTGGAGGCTGCTGCTCGTTACCTCGCGCCGACGGGATCGGTGGATCGTGCCCAAGGGGTGGCCCATGAAGGGATATCCGCCCTTCGTTACGGCTTCGCGGGAGGCCTTCGTCGGGGCAGGTGTCATCGGCGACATCTCATCTGTCCCGGTGACGGCCTATCGATACAAGAAGGTCCGGGACGACGGATCGCACGTCGCCTGCCTCGTTACAGTCTTCGGCATGAACGTGCGCGGCACGTTGAGCCACTGGCGCGAGAAGGGGCAAAGACAGCGCAGGTGGATTTCTCTCGAAGCGGCGGCAGGCAAGCTCGACGACGTCGAGCTTGCCGCGTTCATAAGAGGGCTCGAAACGGAACCGGAGCGGCTGGGAGCAAGTGGCTCGGCCGATCGCCAACGCCTGTCTTTCATGCGTGCGCCTGGAAGGTGAGGTGACCGCAATGTTTGCGACAGGTTACGAACGCCGGATACCTTCGGTCTTTCCCATTCGCAGGGTCCATGTCGGACGCTGACTGCCTGGCGTCACTAACTGCGATGGCAAGAGTGGCGCCAGGCGCTTTCCAAATCGAGACCGAAACCCTTTGGCGCAACCCGGCCCGTGCGTGCCGGCGCGTTTGCCCATATCCGAAAAGAGCCAGATATGACCTTCAGATACAGCCATACTTTCCCCATCAGCGGCCCGAACAAATTGCCCCGTTTCAAGCAGTGGGCAGCCGAGAACATTCCAGGCGTTGCCGTTTCCCTCCCGCCCCAGGTGCCGGTCAAGAGCGAGGCCCTGACGGTGCGATTGAAATCCATTGAGGATCGAAACACGCTCATCGGGAAACTGGAAGGCGTAAGCTTCTAACCGCCCCGCTTGCGGCGAACGACGGGTTCCTCATCGCCCTATAGGCCTTCTGTTACACAAAGAGGCTTGTAGGAAGCGGTCGCGCCGTTCGCCGCAGTCTTTCCCTTCCCATTGCAGGATACCGGCTCTTACGCGATGTCGGTGAATTTCGGACAAGACATCATGGTAAAGGCTCTCCTTTCCAATCAGCGCTACGCCGTGTTCCTCGGCGTTGGACTGGCCACTGCTGCATTCCTCGCCGGCGCGCTCTTCTACAACGGCTGGCTTTTTGTCATTGCCGCGATATGCGGCGCGCTCTTCCTGCTGGGCGTGGCCGACCTTCGTCAGCACAAGCATGCAATCCTGCGCAACTATCCGGTTATCGGGCATCTGCGCTTCCTTTTGGAGAGCATCCGGCCGGAACTACGCCAGTATATCATCGAAGGCGATAATGATGCCGTTCCGTTCAACAGACAGGATCGCGGTCTCGTCTACCAGCGCGCCAAGGGCGTGGAAGACAAGCGACCCTTCGGCACCATCGAGAACGTCTACGGTTCCGGATACGCCTGGCTCACCCATTCGGCGACACCGCTCGCTATTGCCGATACGGACTTTCGGGTGCGCGTTGGCGGTCCGGCGTGCAGGCAACCCTACGATGCCAGCCTTTACAATATCTCGGCCATGAGCTTCGGCGCACTGTCCGCCAACGCAATCCTTGCCCTTAACACGGGCGCGAAGAAGGGCGGGTTCGCCCACGATACGGGAGAAGGCAGCATCAGCCGCTACCACCGGCAAGGCGGGGGCGACCTGATCTTCCAGATCGCGTCGGGATATTTCGGCTGTCGGGACGAACAAGGCCGGTTCTGTGCGCAGACGTTCGCCCAGCTCGCGGCCGATCCTCAGGTCAAGATGATCGAGATCAAGCTGAGCCAGGGCGCCAAGCCGGGACATGGCGGCATGCTCCCGGCCTCGAAGATTTCACCCGAGGTCGCCGAGGCGCGCGGCATTTCCATGGGAATGGATTGCACCTCGCCGGCCGCGCACAGCACGTTCTCCACGCCCCTCGGTCTCATGGCGTTCGTCGGCCAGCTACGAGAGCTTTCCGGTGGAAAGCCGATCGGCTTCAAGCTGTGTATCGGGCACCGTCGTGAATTCATGAGCATGGTCAAGGCGATGTTGCAGACGGGAATTGTGCCCGACTTCATTGTGGTTGACGGCGCCGAAGGCGGCACGGGGGCGGCCCCGGTGGAGTTCGCCAATCGGGTCGGGATGCCGATGCTGGAAGGCCTGACCTTCGTTCACAACACGTTGCGCGGAGCGGGTATTCGCAACCAGGTGAAGATCGGTGCTGCCGGAAAGATCGTTTCGGCCTTCGATATCGCCCGCACACTGGCTCTTGGTGCAGACTGGTGCAATGCCGCACGCGGCTTCATGTTTGCCATCGGGTGCATACAGGCGCAGTCCTGCCATACCAATCGCTGCCCGGTCGGGATCGCCACGCAGGATCCCATACGCCAGCGCGCAATCGACGTCGGGGACAAGAGCGATCGCGTGGCTCGCTTTCATCGCAACACGATGCGCGCGCTTGGGGACATAGCAGGCGCTGCCGGCCTGGCTAATCCGAGCGATTTCATGCCCTACCACTTCATGTTCCGGCAGAAGGACAACGAGTTCCTGGATGGCAATGAAGCATACCCCTACCTGCCCGAGGGGTTCCTTGTGTCGAACGGGGAGATTCCCGAACTTGCGGATTGGCACGATCGATGGGCCCGTGCCGGTGCCGACAGCTTCGCCCCGCCTGAAATTCCCCATGGGCCGTTTAAGCGCAATAGGAAACAGAAGCTGCATGTGGAGCAGCAAGGGGCTACCGGGACGCTTACCCCGGTTGGATAGACGTTGATATCATCGGGTGGGTTCGGGCCGCTGTGTGTTTTGGCAGAAGACCCTGCATGCACCGGTCCACGCACATAAAGAGCAGCGACTGGGCAATCTCTGATGCGGCGCGAATTTGTGACGGGGCCCAGGAATGAGCCCTGCGGATCCGATAAGCGGCGCTCATGCTCACATGACAGCTACTTATTTGCGCCGCGCCATGTCGCAACATAGGCTTTCCTCATAGCCCGCAAGCAAGACGGGCGTCACGACGGGTAGATCGAATCTGTCTCCAGAGAGGAATTCCAATGTTCAGAACACAGATGTTTCTGGCAGCGACAACGCTTGCCTATGGCTTGACGCTCGGCGTGGCACTCGCGGCCGAGCCGCTTTCCGTCATGAGCTTCGGTGGCGCCTATCAGGACGCCCAGCGAAAGGCCGTATTCGGCGCCTACACCAAGGAGACCGGCCGACAGATATCCGAGCAGGAGTACGGCGGCGAAATTGCCAAGATCAAGGCAATGATCGACAGCGGCAACACGACGATTGATGTGGTGGACGTCGACGCGCCGACCTTGCTCCAGGGCTGTGACGAAGGTCTTTTCGAAACGATCGACTGGGAAAAGATCGGCCCGAAGTCGGACTGGCTCGCCGGCACCACATCGGATTGCGGCGTGGGGACAATCGTCTATGCGACGATCCTCTCCTACGATCAGGACAAGCTGGAAAAGCCGCCGACGCGGCTTGCCGATCTCTTCGATCTTGCCAACTTTCCCGGCAAGCGTGGCCTTTGGAAGAACCCCGCGACCAATCTCGAATTCGCGCTTCTGGCCGACGGCGTAGCGCCGCAGGATGTCTATGCAACGCTCGCAACACCTGAAGGTGTCGAGCGCGCCTTTGCCAAGCTCGATACCATCAAGAGCCAGATCGTCTGGTGGGAAGCAGGCGCACAAGCCCCGCAGCTCCTGGCCTCCGGCGAAGTGGCCATGACGACCGCCTGGAACGGGCGCATCTTCAATGCCAACAAGGAAGGGCGCAACTTCGCCATCGTCTGGGACAATCAGATCCTCGATTCCAACTATTGGGTCATTCCCAAAGGCGCCAAGGATTTGGAAGGTTCGCTCGCCTTCATCCGCTTCGCCGTAGAACCCAAGGTTCTGGCGGGCATCGCAAAGTACATACCCTACGGTCCGGTCCGCGCGAGCGCGGCCGCCGAAGTGGCGCCCGAAGATGCGAAGAACCTGCCAACGAGCCCCTCCAATCTGACGGCCTCGCTTACGCTCGACAACGCGTTCTGGGCAGACCACGGCGACGAGATCCGCAAGCGCTTCACCACCTGGCTTTCCAACTGAGGAACGGCGGATGAACACGATGATCCTGGAAAGGGGGCGCCTCGACGAAGCGCCGCCAACCAAGAATGCTGCCGAGACAATGGTCGCTTTCGAGCATGTGCAAAAAACCTATGATGGGCGCACGCTTGTTGTCGAAGACTTGAACCTTACCGTGCGGCGCGGCGAATTCCTCACCATGCTGGGCCCCTCCGGGTCTGGAAAGACCACCACGCTGATGATGCTCGGCGGTTTCGAACAGCCCACGAGCGGGCGCATCCTGCTCGAAGGGCAAGCCGTGGAGCGGCAGCCGCCCGAGCGCCGCGATATCGGTTTCGTCTTCCAGAACTACGCGCTCTTTCCGCATATGACGGTCGCGGAGAATGTCTGCTTTCCACTGCGCTATCGCGGCATCAAGGGCGCACAAGCAAGGCGTCGGGTGGAAGATGCGCTCTGCATGGTCAAGCTTGCCGGTCTCGGTGAGCGTCGTCCGGCACAGCTTTCAGGCGGACAGCAGCAACGCGTGGCGCTGGCCCGCGCAATGGTCTTCAACCCGAAGCTCATCCTCATGGACGAGCCGCTCGGCGCGCTCGACAAGCAACTTCGCGAACACATGCAGGTGGAAATCCGCAAGATCCAGCAGCGTCTCGGTATCACCATGGTCTATGTAACCCACGACCAGTCGGAGGCGCTCACCATGTCTGACCGGATCGCGGTTTTCCACGAAGGCCGCATCCAGCAGCTTTCCGACCCCGTGACGCTCTACGATCGTCCCGACAACCGCTTCGTCGCCGGCTTCATCGGTGACAATAACACGCTTGCCTGCGAGTTCATCGGCACGGAAAACGCGTTCAATGTCGTGCGGATGACGGACGGGACAAGGTTCCTGACAACAGGGGCATCCGGCCAGGCCGGCTCGAAGCTCACAATGTCCCTGCGCCCGGAACGGCTTGGCCTCGACAACGAGGAGCGCAAAAGCGCCGAAAACCGTATCCACGTCCGGGTCCTCGACAGAACCTTCCTTGGCGACCGGGTGCGGTTGACACTGGAAGCCTTCGGCAGCGATCGCCTCATTGCTTCATTGCCGGCGGCACAAGGTGCGTCCATTCAACCGGAAAGCCAGGTCGAGATGGCCTGTTTTGCGGCCGATTGCCGAACGCTGACGAGGTAACCATGACACAGACAATGTTTCTTGCCCCTCCTGCCGCTGGCATCAATCTTCGCGCCGCGCTCCGCCGTGCACAAAGACCGGGCAGATTTCGCGCATTCGCACTGGCATTGCCGGCGCTTGTCTTCCTGCTCATCACATTTGCCGCCCCGATCGGGGTTTTCCTGACGACGGCGGTAAGCAACCGGGAAGTGCGTGATGTCCTGCCGCAAACCATCATCGCGCTTGATGGCTGGGACGGACAAGTCACACCGGGCGAAGACGTCTATGTTGCGCTCGTGGCTGATCTTGCAAAGGCAAAGGAAAACAACACCGCTGCCGCACTCGGCAAGCGGTTGAACTATGAGAGCGCGGGCATGCGCAGCCGCATCATGTCGATCGTCCGGCATCTCGACAGCATGGGCAAAGGTCCCCTTGCGCCGCAATTTGCAGCACTCGACCCTGTATGGGCCAGCCCGGATCTGTGGGCGATCCTCAAGCGCAACGCAAGCCCCGTCACCCCTTACTATCTTCTGACAGCCGTCGATTTCGCGCAGGACGCCTCCGGCGCCATCGTTCGGGCGCCACAGGATCAAGCTGTGTTTCTCGGCATCCTCGGCCGCACGCTCTTGATTGCCGGGCTGGTGACCTTCGCAACGCTTCTGCTCGGCTTTCCGACGGCCTACGTAATCTCGCTGGCACCCGCCGGTATTGCCGGCTTCCTGCTCCTGATGGTGCTTCTCCCACTGTGGACCTCACTTCTGGTACGCACCACCGCCTGGGTCGTGTTGCTGCAGACAGACGGCATCATAAACCAGGCGTTGCTGGCACTCGGGCTCACCACGGAAAAACTGCAGCTGATGCTGACGCGCTTCGGGACGGTGACGGCGATGACCCATATCCAGCTACCCTTCACACTTCTGCCGATCCTCAGCGTGATGAAGTCCATCCCGCAGGGGCAGATGCGCGCCGCGCGCTCACTTGGCGCGCCACCGTTCTTCGCCTTCTGGCGGGTCTATGCTCCGCAGACGCTGCCAGGCGTTGCCGCCGGCTGTCTGATGACCTTCATCCTGTCGCTTGGCTACTACATCACGCCAGCGCTTGTCGGCGGGCCACGAGACCAGATGATGTCGAACTTCATCGCCACCTACATAAACCGCGACCTGAACTGGGGCATGGCGGCTGCGCTCGCCTGCGTGCTTCTCGTCATGACGCTTTCCATCTACCTCCTGTTCCTGCGCCTCGTCGGTGCGGAGCGCATCAAGCTCGGATGAAAACCATGTGGCTTCCTTCCTATGCAACCCGAAGCGAGCGGCTCTGCCGCTTCGCCGTCGTCACCTTCGCCTTCGCCGTCCTTATCTTCCTGATCGGACCGCTCTTCGTCGTATTTCCCTTGTCCGTTTCGAAGGATCCGTTCTTCACCTTTCCAATTCAGGAATACTCTTGGCGCTGGTATAGCGATTTCTTTGAAAACCCACGCTGGACACAGAGCCTCTTCAACAGTCTTGTCGCAGCCCTCCTCAGCACGGCGCTTGCCACGTTTTTCGGAACGCTTGCCGCCCTGGGCATCAGCCGCCCCGGTTTTCCTGCGCGCAAGGCCGTCATGGCGCTGATGATCTCGCCGATGATCATGCCCGTCGTCATCGTCGCCGTCGGCGCCTACATGTTCTTCGGTACGCTCGGACTCACCAATACGCGCACCGGACTGGTGCTCGCCCATGCGGCGCTTTCCATTCCCTTCGTGGTCGTGACGGTGCTTTCAGCGCTTTCCACCTACGATTCCAATCTTACGCGCGCAGGCGCCAGTCTCGGCGCCGGCCCGGTCAGCGTGTTCTTCGCCGTCACGCTGCCCCTCATCCTGCCCGGTATCGTCTCGGGTGCGCTTCTTGCCTTCGCCGTCTCCTTCGACGAGGTGATCGTCGCCCTCTTCCTTACGGGCGCCGAGCAGCGCACGCTGCCGGTACAGATGTTTTCCGGTATCCGAGACCAGATCAACCCGACGATCATGGCAGCGGCAAGCCTGCTGACCACCGTCTCCATCGCCCTATTCCTGGTATTGAACCTCATCCGCCGAATGCGGCGGATCTGATCATCCCTCCCGTGTGTCGGCGAGAAAGGCGTCGGCAAAATGGGCGGCAAAACTCTCCGCAACCGGGGAGCGCTTGCGGTCGGAACTCAGATAGATGCCGACAACGACGTCCGCGAGCCGAGGCAGGCCGAGGGCGTCGTCCAGCGTCGACAGCTTGGCCGGTACGATGCGGCGCGCGAGCACGGTGTTGCCGAAGCCGGAACCGACTGCCGCCTCCAGGCCAGACAGGCTGGGGCTGGTATAGACGAGATCGTATCCGCGTCCATCCCGCTGCAGGGCAGTGAGCATTGCTCGTCGGTAAAGACAGCCCTCCGGATAGCAGACGATGCGCAAATTGCCATTCGCGTCCGCGACTGTCGCGTCCGCGCGCTCACCGACCCAGGCAAGCGGCTCCTTCCAGGTCATGAACGCCCCTTCCGCCGGCCCGTCCGGCGTCATCGCCACCACGAGATCATACAATCCGTTGCGTAGACCTTGCAGCAGGACATGGGAAAGGTCGCAGACGACTTCGAAGCGGAAATCATGGCCGCTGCCGGCAAGGCGCGGCATCAGTTTAGGCAGAAAGTGGTCGGCATAGTCGTTCGGGATACCAAGGCGGATCTTGCCGTGCTGATCGCGCCTGGAGAGGCGCAACACCATCTCGTCATTCAGCGTCAGCATCTGACGGGCGTAGCTTGCCACCAGTTCACCCGCCTCAGTCGGCTGCGCGCTGGCGTCCTTGGCAAAAAGGGAAACGTTGAGCAGTTCCTGCAGCTTCTTCATCTGCAGACTGATGGCCGGCTGGGTGCGGCCGAGCTGCTCGGCGGCGCGCGTATGGCTGCGCAAATCGATAACCGCAAGGAAAGTACGAAGAAGATCGGTCGGGATGTTTCTCACGAGTGCGGCACCGCTTCCAAAGGGAAACGGGCCGATCGGGCGGCCCGTTCCAAGTTGCCCGCATACGGGTCAGGCGGGAAGGATATTATGCTCCGGACCGAAGGGAAAGCCCGTGATGTTCTCGCTGCCGGTGTCCGTCATCACGAGAATGTCGTGTTCGCGATAACCGCCAGCCCCCGGCATGCCATCGGGAATGGTCAGCATCGGTTCCATGGAGACGACCATACCTGGTTGCAACACGGTGTTGATATCCTCGCGCAACTCCACCCCGGCCTCGCGGCCGTAATAATGCGAAAGCACGCCGAAGGAATGACCGTAGCCGAAGGAACGGTAGCCAAGCAGGCCGTGCTCACGGTAGATCTCGTTGAGTTCTGTCGCCACGTCACCACAGCGTGCACCTGGCTTCAGGAGTTGAAGGCCCCGGCGATGAACGGCGCAGTTGATCTCCCAGATGCGCAGATGCTCGTCACTGGCGTGATCGAGAAAGAGGGTGCGCTCGAGTGCCGTGTAATAACCGGCGATCATTGGAAAGCAGTTCAGCGAGAGAATATCCCCCCTCTGGACGCGGCGTGACGTTACGGGATTGTGTGCTCCGTCCGTGTTGATGCCCGACTGGAACCAAACCCACGTGTCCATCAATTCGGCATGGGGAAAACGATCCGCAATGTGGCGGACCATCGCCTGTGTACCGGCGAGCGCCACTTCATATTCCGGTACATTTTCATGCACGGCCTTGGCCACAGCTGCACCGCCGATATCGGCAGTCGCAGCGCCTTCCTTGATGAGCACGATCTCCTCGGCCGACTTGATCGTGCGCAACCACATGGTCGGGGAGCCGATATCGACGAATTCGACACCCGGGAAAGCCTCTCCCAACAGGCGGCGCAAGTCGAGGTTCACCTGGTCGAACTCGATACCGATCCGTGAGACATTCGGCAGAAGCTGCTGCAGGGCATGGAAGAAATTGTCGCGCTGCCAGTCGGTATAGGTGATGTTGTCACCAAAGGTGCGACGCCAAGGCTGGCCTGCATCGATACCGGCGGAGACAGACGTGGCCTTTTCCGGCGTGATGACGAAGGCATAACGCCGGCCAAAGGAGCAATAGAGGAAATCAGAGAAATAGCAGATATTTTGATAGGAGGTCAGCACTGCCGCATCGAGCTTCAATTCCTCCAGGATACGGCGCATCGCGTTCTGCCGCCGCTCCATCTCAGCTGCTGAGAAAGTCGGCTGGACCTTCTCGCCATTGTGCATTTCCTGCAACCGCAGGAGCTGGTTCGGCATTCCTCGCGCAAACATGTTCATGTGGAAACTCCTTCTTGGCGGCCCATCGCGCTGTTTGACGAGACTGAGGGTAGGAAGCTTCGCGGCGGCTGGAAAATTAGAAGTTCCAATGCGGGCATAAGGAATTCGAACGTCGCGCAGATTGCTAATGCCGTCATTTGCGATCGAAATTTCCGTCGCGTCTGCCTCTTCTGTAGCTTTCGAGCAGGACCGGAGCGCGGTCGCGTCCTTCGAAAGCGAGGAGAGCTTATGCTGGAGCGTGGAGTTGGATATGTCGTTGCTGGAAGCGGCCGGAACCATGGCCGCGATGGCGGATCAGGAAAACGGCTGAGGGTCGGCTTCCTGCTTGCCCGGCAATTTACCATGAGCGCGTTTGCGCTGTTCGTCGACACGTTGCGGCTTGCCAGCGACGTGGAGGACAAGTCGGGTCGCCGCCTTTGCGACTGGGATGTCTTGAGCCCGAACACACACATGATCCGCTCAAGCTGCGGCATTCAGGTCGTCCCGACCGCCGGGCTGGGTGACCCGGAGCGCTTCGACTATATCGTGGTCATTGGCGGTCTTCTCGACGTCGAGGAGCAGCTCCCTTATGAATCTGTCGGCTTCCTGCGGCGCGCCGTCCAAAAGGGGATCAGGCTGATCGGCGCTTGCACGGGCAGCTTCGTCCTTGCCGATGCCGGACTTCTTGACGGCAAGCTGGCTTGTATCAGCTGGCTCCATCACTCCGAATTCAAAGCGCGCTTTCCGGCAATCCGGTTGACCTCGCAAAGACTGTTCGTGGAGGACGGCAACGTGACGACATGTGCCGGCGGCAGCGCCGTAGCCGATCTTGCCGCGTTGCTGGTACGACGGCATGTCGGCGAGGGCGCAGAACGCAATGCCATGGAGATCCTTCAACTCGATCGCCGGCGAGAGGGGGCGGATCTGCAGAGCCGCACACCCATCGCCGTGCCCGTTCACTGCGATGAGCGCATCCGCGTGGCGCTGCTGTGCATGGAGGAAAACATCGACGACAGATTGGAGATCGACAAGATCGCTGAACACGTCGGCCTTTCCAGACGACAGCTGGAGAGGATATTTCAGAACAAGACAGGCTTTTCACCGGCTACCGCCTACGAGAAAATCTGCATGAAGAAAGCCGCCCAGCTCGTTGAAAGAACATCGAAGACGATGATCGAGATTGCACTAGACGTCGGCTTTGCAAGCAGCTCTCACTTTTGCAGACGGTTCCGGGCAAATTTCGGCATGACACCTAACAAGCTGCGCGAGATGATGCGCAATCGGGTTAAAGGAGATTGTGTTTCAGAAAAACCCGTTCGCCGAACGGCACCTCTTGGCCAGCATGCCAGCCATTTGTATGTGAACCGCGCAGAATGAGCACTCCAAAAGGATGTAGGAGCGATTGGCGCCGCGACGGTGTCTGAGACGATGCACCTCGCTAGAACGCAACAACCGTGCACCGATGCGATGAAACGCTCCCGCCCAGGCAAGTGCGTCGGTCACGATGGCGGCATTGTCACCGAGCATTCTTGCAAATACGCGGCGCGCGGCGCGCCATCCCGGACGCTGCCCGCCGCAAAACGTCATCAGCAGGATCCGGCGCGGATCGGCGCCATTGACGATCAGGTGCGCGAGCGGTGCGCCAGGGGTTGGTCTTGCCGCTGCCCGCGCCGGCGATGATCAGCAGCGGGCCGGCGATCTTTCCGTCCTGAAGACCAACACCATGTTCGACGGCCTCCTCTTGCCGATCCTTGCGCTTTTCCACAGGCGCCGCCGCCATTTGTCCCCAGGCACCCTTAAGAAAATTTTCCTGCATCTTTGTCCGCCGGATATCTCCTTGATGTGGCTAACGGATTCGTTTCAACGACTTAGCCGAGGTGAGATTTGCGCAGCGCAGGTCCGATTGACTCAGTCGAGCAATAGGAACAAATAATGAACATACCAGCTTGAGGAACCGCTTGAAACCCTGAAGGAGCAACAATTCTGCCGTGGCCAACCATGCTATCAATCCCGTGCTGGCTGAGCTTCGCGAGCGCATCGGCCAGCTTGAAGGCGGTCCCCAGCGCGCAAGGCAGGTCCTGCCTTTCGGCGTTGCACAGATCGACCGGGCATTGCCGGGAGGCGGCCTCCTGTTCGGTGCGCTGCATGAGATCGCCGGTGGCGGAGGCGGGACCGTCGATGGCGCTGCTGCAGCGCTGTTCGTGGCGGGCGTGGCAGCGCGCACGCCTGGCAGGGTCCTTTGGTGCATGACGCGGCCGGACCTGTTTTTCCCGTCCGTATCGCAGGCCGGGCTCCATCCGGATCGTGTGGTGTTTTGCGAAAGCGACCGCGAAGAGGAGGTCTTGTCGGCAATGGAGGAGGGACTGTCTTTCGGTGGGCTCGCCGCCGTGGTGGGCGAACTGGTCCGGCTGCCGATGAACGCCTCGCGGCGCCTGCAGCTTGCTGCCGAAAAGACGGGCGCCATGGCGATCGTGCTCAGGCGATGGCGTCGACAGAACGAGGCCTCTGACTATGGACAGCCGACGGCGTCAACCACGCGCTGGCGCATCAGCACCTTGCCCTCGCAACGCTTGCCCGTGGCCGGCGTCGGCAGGGCCCGCTGGCTGGCCGAACTGATGCGGGTGAAGGCGGGCGAATGCGCCGAATTTGAAATTGGAGCCCCCGATGCCAAGGGTCGTATCTGTCTACTTCCCACAGCTGTCGACCGAGCGGATCAGACGGCGCGCTGGCGAAGCCTTGCCGGCTGACAAGCCGCTGGTCGTCATTGCCCGCAGCGGCTCCAAACGCTGGATTTGTGCTGCCGACCAGAGCGCATTGAAGCTCGGCCTGCGCATCGGCACAGCCGCCAGCAAGGCACAGGCCATGGTCGCCGATCTGCTGATGGTCGATGCCGCGCCGGCCGAGGATGCCGCGGCGCTGGAACGGCTGGCGCTCTGGGCGCTGCGGCAATACAGCCCCGTCGTTGCGCTGGACGGCGCCGATGGTCTCGTCATGGACATCGAAGGCGCAGATCACCTGCATGGCGGCGAGGCGCGTCTTATCTCCGGCCTCGTCAACAGGCTGCGTGGCCACGGATTGACGGCGCGTGCCGCGGTCGCCGACACCTGGGGCGCTGCCCATGCGCTCGCCCGGGTGCTGGCGGCAGAGACAACCGTCGTGCCGGTGGGCGAGGTGAAAAGGGCGGTCGCCGACCTGCCCATCCTCGCTCTCAGGCTGCCGGCAGAGATCGTCAAGGGCCTGCGCGTGCTCGGCATCGACACGGTCGGACAGCTCTCAGCCATGGCGCGCGCGCCGCTGACCTTACGCTTCGGGCCGGAACCGGCGCGCCGGCTCGACCAGATGTTCGGCCGCCTCGCAGAACCGATCGAGCCGATCCGCACGCCGGAGCTTGTCGAGGTTGCGAAGAATTTCGCCGAACCGATCGGCGCGCCCGAGACCATCGCCAGATATGTTCGAGGGCTGGTCGGCCAGCTTTCAGCCCGTCTTGCGCAAAACGGTCTTGGCGCGCGGCGCTGCGACCTCTTCATCCACCGTGTCGACAATACAAGGCAGCATCTGCGCGCGGGTCTTGCCAAACCCGTGCGCGATCCGCAAAGACTCTCGAAACTGCTGTGCGAACGCATCGAAACCATCGAGCCCGGCTTCGGGATCGAGCGGATGGCGCTCGTGGCCGTTCTTGCCGAGCCGCTGGAGGAGCGCCAGGTTGCCTCTACGCTCATCGAGGAGGCGGTCGCCGACATCACGCCGCTTGTCGATATCCTCGGCAATCGGGGCCATCGACTCTTTCGCGTCGCACCGGTCGCCTCGGACGTGCCGGAACGTTCGGTCCGGCGGATCGCCGCGACCGCGCCGGATATCGGTGAAGCCTGGCCGGTCAAATGGCCGCGGCCGACGCGGCTCTTGGCAAACCCCGAGCGCATCGAGGTCATTGCGCTGCTGCCGGACCAGCCGCCGGCGGTCTTCACCTGGCGCGGCAAGCGGCGCAAAGTCGTGCGCGCCGATGGCCCGGAACGCATTTTTGGAGAATGGTGGCTAAGACCCCGCGAGTTCCAGGCCGTGCGGGACTATTTCGTGGTCGAGGACGAACTGGGCGAGCGCTACTGGGTCTATCGCGCCGGCGACGGCATCGATCCGCAAACCGGATCGCACCTGTGGTTCGTCCATGGGGTGTTCGCATGACCGGCTACGCCGAGCTGCAGGTCACGACGCACTTCAGCTTCTTGCGAGGTGCATCCAGCGCGGACGAACTGTTCGCCGCGGCCGCTGCGCTCGGCATCGACGCGCTCGGCGTCGTCGACCGCAATAGCCTGGCAGGGATCGTGCGGGCCTGGGAAGCGGCCAAGACCACCGGCGTGCGCCTGGTGGTCGGCTGCCGTCTCGACCTGACCGACGGCATGTCGATCCTTGTCTATCCCATGGATCGGCCAGCTTATTCACAGTTGACCCGGCTCCTGTCGCTGGGCAAGAGCCGCGGCGGCAAAGGCAACTGCCTGATCGACTTCACCGACGTCGCCGCTCACGCCGCCGGCATGATCGCGGTGCTCGTGCCGGACGAAGCCGACGAGACCTGTGCGGTGCACCTGCGCAAGATGGCGGAAGTGTTCGGTGACAGGGCATATGTCAGCCTCTGCCTGCGCCGCCGCCCGCTCGACCGCGTCCGGCTGCACGATATCGCCACCATGGCGGCGCGCGTTAAGGTTCGCACCGTCGTCACCAACGACGTGCTGTTTCATGAGCCCGCCCGGCGCCAGCTCCAGGACGTCGTGACGTGCATCCGCACGCGGACCACCATCGATGATGTCGGCTTCGACCGGGAGCGTCACGCCGATCGCTTTCTCAAGGCGCCTGAGGAGATGCACCGGCTTTTTTCCGAGTATCCGCAAGCGCTCGCCCGCAGCCGCGAAATCGTCGAACGCTGCAAATTCGACCTGCGCGAGCTGCAATATCAGTATCCGCAGGAAGCCATCGTCCCTGGCCTCGATCCTCAACAATCGCTGGTCAAGTTCGTCTGGGAGGGCGCGGCGGATCGCTATCCCGAGGGTGTGCCCGACAAGGTCCGGACGTGCCTGCAGGACGAACTCGAACTGATCCGTGCGATGAACTACGCGCCCTATTTCCTGACCGTCTATTCGATCGTTCGCTTCGCCCGCTCCAAGGGCATTCTGTGCCAGGGCAGGGGGTCGGCCGCAAACTCGGCTGTGTGTTACTGCCTTGGCGTCACCTCTATCGACCCCGATACCAACGACCTCCTCTTTGAGCGTTTCATCAGCCAGGAAAGGGACGAGCCGCCGGACATCGACGTCGATTTCGAGCATGAGAGGCGCGAGGAAGTCATCCAGTGGATCTACGAGACCTATGGCCGCAGCCGCGCCGCTTTGTGTTCGACGGTGACACGATACCGGGCAAAGGGTGCGCTGCGCGATGTCGGCAAGGCCCTCGGCCTGCCCGACGACATGATCGGCCAGCTATCGTCGGGGGTCTGGGGCTGGTCGGAAGGTGTTGGCGAGCGCCAGGTTCGGGAAAACAATCTCAATGCTGCCGACTACCGGCTGATGTTGACGCTGGAACTGGCCAGGCAACTGATGGGCGCCCCCCGCCATCTCGGCCAGCATCCCGGTGGGTTCGTGCTCACCCAGGACCGCCTCGACGATCTCGTGCCGATCGAGCCGGCGCGCATGGACGATCGCCAGGTGATCGAATGGGACAAGGACGACATCGAGGCCCTGAAGTTCATGAAGGTCGACATCCTGGCCCTGGGCATGCTCACCTGCATGGCCAAGGCCTTTGCGCTTATGGCCGAGCACAAGGGCGATGTTCGCGACCTCGCCTCGATCCCGGCCGAAGATGCCAGCACCTACGCCATGATCCGCAAGGCCGACACGCTCGGCACCTTCCAGATCGAAAGCCGGGCACAGATGTCCATGCTGCCGCGCCTGAAGCCACAGACCTTCTATGACCTCGTCATCCAGGTGGCGATCGTCCGGCCGGGCCCAATCCAGGGCGACATGGTGCATCCCTATCTGCGTCGGCGCGAGGGCCGCGAGCCGGTCGACTATCCCACCCCCGAGCTTGAGGCCGTGTTGTCGAAAACGCTCGGCATCCCGCTGTTTCAGGAGAGCGCCATGAAGGTGGCAATGGTCTGCGCCGGCTTTACCGGCGGGGAGGCGGACCAACTGCGAAAATCAATGGCCACGTTCAAATTCTCCGGTGGCGTGTCGCGATTCAAGGACAAGCTTGTCGCCGGCATGGTCAAGAATGGATACACGGCCGAATTCGCCGAGCAGACATTCTCGCAGCTCGAAGGGTTCGGCTCCTATGGCTTTCCCGAAAGCCACGCGGCCAGCTTCGCATTGATCGCCTATGCATCCAGTTGGGTCAAATGTCATCACCCCGACGCCTTCTGCGCGGCGCTCCTGAATTCGCAGCCGATGGGGTTTTATGCGCCCGCGCAGATCGTTTCGGACGCGCGGGCCCATGGCGTCGAGGTCCGACCGGTCTGCGTCAACGCCTCTCGCTGGGACTGCACGCTCGAAGAAATCGAGGCAGGCGGTCGCTGTGCCGTGCGCCTGGGCATGCGGATGGTGAAAGGGCTCGCGACAGCGGATGCCGCCCGGATCGTGGCGGCGCGCGCCGACGAACCCTTCACCTCGGCCGACGATGTGTGGCGCCGATCGGGCGTGCCGACGGCCGCCCTCGTCAAGCTTGCCGAAGCCGATGCCTTCCTGCCGTCGCTCCAGCTCCAGCGCCGCGACGCGCTGTGGGCCATCAAGGCGCTGCGCGACGAGCCGCTTGAGCTGTGGGCCGCCGCAGCCGAGCGCCAGGCGCGGCAAGTTGCGGAAATCCAGGAGCCCGAAACAATCCTGCCCTCCATGAGGGCCGGACACGAGGTCGTCGAGGACTTCGCCCATACCGGCCTCACCCTCAGGCAGCACCCGATCGCCTTCCTGCGAAAGGACCTTGGCGAGAGGCGTATGGTCACATGCGCCGAGGCCATGGCCGCGCAAGACGGACGCTGGGTGATGACCGCAGGGCTTGTGCTCGTGCGCCAGCGGCCTGGCTCGGCCAGGGGTGTCCTGTTCATGACGATCGAGGATGAGACCGGCATCGTCAATGCTGTGGTCTGGCCGACGCTCTTCGAGCGCCAGCGTCGCCTCGTCCTCTCCGCCTCGATGCTGGCGATCAACGGCAAGATCCAGCGGGAAGGCGATGTTGTCCATCTTGTCGCGCAGAGACTGTTCGATCTGTCCGACGATCTTGGCCGGCTTGGCGAGCGGGACGCGCAATTTCCCTTGCCGCATGGCCGGGGCGACGAGTTTTCGCGCGGCAATGGCGCGCCGGATCCACGCGAAACGCCGAAGGCAGCAGCGCAGGCAAGGGACATCTCCGTCCCCTTATGCCGCGCTCGGCACAAAAGCATTTATCCCGAGCCTGAGACCATGCCGAACCCGTTCCCCAAAGCGCGCGATTTCCGATGAAATTTGCGCGAAGGTTCGCCATGGGAAGCCTTCCGGTCTTCGAACATTCCCGGCGTTCTGGCGGCACCCGACAGGATGGCGAGGCGGTCGAGGAGAACGATGCGGTCGGATATCCTCACCGTCCAGATTGAGGCTATACCCGTTTGATGTCGGTCTACGGACCGTCGGTCTTCAACGTCGCCGTCGCCGGTGCGCTCGCCACGTTGCGCCACGGGACACGATCGCAAGGGCCAGACGGCGGGCGAGCTGCAGGACAAGCCCGGTCGGCACGCCTTCGATGGCCGGTGCTTTCCTCGTCATTTTCATATGCAGGTTCCAAGAGGCAAGCCCCCGTGTCGGTGCCGCCGATCCACGATATGGCCATCATATGACAAGGCTCGTGAAGCGGCGGCGCTGGCGAAGCAACGCGCCCGCCCTGAGCGCCACCTTCGCCGAAGCAGGCAAGGTTGCCGATAGACATATCCCCTCCAGGGGGATAGGTATGACGCATGACACAGCATGAACACCGTCACGAATCCCATCCCGACATCGTCAAGCGGCTCAAACGGGCCGAAGGACACCTGAAGAGCGTCATCGCGATGATCGAAGGCGGACGGCCATGTCTCGACATCGCCCAGCAGCTTACCGCTGTCGAGAAGGCGATCACGAACGCCAAGCGGACCTTGATCCAGGATCACCTCGACCACTGCCTCGAAGACACGCTTGGTGCGCTTGCCCGCGACCAGCGCCAGTCGATCGACGAATTCAAGACCATCGCCAGGTATCTGTAAGGTCAAGCCATGCTCGACGTCCTCAAGAACCGGACCTATCGACACCTGTTTCTGGCGCAGGTCATTGCACTCGTCGGCACGGGTCTTGCGACGGTGGCGCTCGGTCTGCTGGCCTACGATATCGCCGGTGCGCAAGCAGGCGCCGTCCTCGGTACCGCGCTCGCCATCAAGATGATCGCCTATGTCGGTGTCGCGCCGATCGCCGGGGCGTTTGCCGAGGTTCTGCCCCGTCGTCCGCTGCTGGTGGCGCTCGATCTCGTCCGCGCGGCGGTGGCGACCTGTCTGCCGTTCGTGACCGAGGTCTGGCAGATATACCTGCTGATCTTCGTGCTCCAGTCGGCCTCGGCCGCTTTCACACCGACGTTCCAGGCGACTATTCCGGACGTCCTGTCGGAGGAGAAGGACTACACGAAGGCGCTGTCGCTTTCGCGGCTGGCCTATGACCTGGAAAGCGTCATAAGCCCAATGCTGGCGGCTGCGCTTTTGACCGTGATGAGCTTCCACAACCTGTTTGCCGGAACCGTCGTCGGCTTCCTGGCCTCGGCGGCGCTCGTCGTCTGTGTTCTTCTCCCAAGCCCGAAAGCCGCCGAGCGTCGTGGAATCTACGACCGCACCACGCGCGGTCTGCGCATCTATCTGGCAACGCCGCGCCTGCGTGGCCTCCTTGCTCTCAGTCTCGCCGTGTCGGCCGCTGGCGCGATGGTCATTGTCAACACGGTGGTCATCGTACAGGCGCAGTTCGGATTGACGCAGCGCGCCACCGCGCTTGCACTGGCAGCGTTCGGCGCCGGATCGATGGTGGCGGCACTTCTTCTGCCGCGTATCCTTGAAGACATCACTGACCGAAAAGCCATGCTGAGCGGAGCCATTGTTCTGATCGTGGGCTTGTGCGTTGGCGTCGTGGTCCCAAGCTACATCCTGCTCCTTCCGCTGTGGTTCACGCTCGGTCTTGGCTATTCGCTGACCCAGACGCCATCCGGTCGTCTGCTCCGCAGATCGTCGCAACCCGAAGACCGACCGTCATTGTTCGCGGCCCAGTTCGCTCTCTCGCATGCCTGCTGGCTCATCACATATCCTGCGGCAGGATGGCTCGGTGCCAGGATCGGGCTTGCCGCGACATTCGGGGTGCTCGCGCTGCTCGCCGCCGGCGCCGTGTTTGTCGCGACCCGAGTCTGGCCTGCTAAAGACCCGGATGAACTTGAGCATTCCCATGAAGACCTGGAGCTCGACCATCCGCACCTTCACGGCGGAGGACGGCGGCACAGCCATGCCTTCGTCATTGACAGCCATCACACGGACTGGCCAGTTCCAGAAAACCGCAGATGACCTGCGGTCGACAGACGCAATCCTGAAATGACCGGCTATCTCGCCCTGTTTGTCGCCGCCTTCCTTGCCGCGACCGTGTTTCCCGCCCAATCCGAGGCCGTTCTCGTCGGCCTCGTCGCTGGCGATGACTATTTCGTCTGTGCGCTTGTCGCCGTGGCGTCGATCGGCAACACGCTTGGCGCGGTCGTGAACTGGTTCCTTGGCAGGGGCATCGAAAGCCTCAAGGGCCGACGCTGGTTTCCTGTTGACGGCAACGCTTTGGCGCGGGCACAGTCCTGGTATCAACGCTACGGGAAGTGGTCCCTGCTCGGAAGCTGGCTTCCGCTTGTCGGCGATGCGATCACCGTGGTCGCCGGCATCATGAAAGAGCCGCTACCGGTCTTTGTTCTGCTGGTCGGTCTCGCCAAGACAGCCCGCTACACTATCCTTGCTGCCATAATGACGGGGCTCGTTTGAATGCGGGCCTGGATGATCGCCTTCCCTGCCTATGACGGGGCAAGGCTCCTTGAGTGCTCCAGCGCCACATGATCTCGGCCGATCGTGGCGACGGCCAAAACCCGGCCGCCCTTGCGATAGCGCACCGCGCAGTCCCGCGCGAGGATATCGCCATCAACCTCGATTGCGTCCCAGCCCTCGGCATGACCGACATAGCGGATCGTAACGTCGTAATGCGCGCTCCAGAAGAAGGGCGTATCCATGAACGGCCGTTGCGCGCCAAGCATGTTCTCGGCCGCCACCTGACCCTGGCGCTCGGCCACCACCCAGTGCTCCACCCGCAATGTTCGACCCGTCGCATCGTCGGTCCAACGCGCAACATCACCCGCGGCAAAGATGCCGGGCGTGGCGGTTTCGAGTTGCATATTCACCAGAACGCCACGCTCGACGGCAAGGCCGGCACCCTGCGCCAGCTGGGTGCGCGGCCTGACCCCGACACCAACAACCACCAGATCGGCTGCAATCTGCAGACTGTTCGTCAAGGTGACGGTGCGCGCACCGATCGAAGAGATCGAGGCGCCCATATGGAAACGCACACCATGGCTTTCGTGCAGTGTCCGGATGAAATCGCCAAGATCAGGGCCGAGAACCTTGTCGAGCGGGCGCGCGTCGAGCGAGACGACATGCACGTCAAGACCCCGCTCGCGGAGCGCGGCTGCGGTTTCGAGCCCGATAAAGCCCGATCCCAGAACAACGGCCGATGTTGCGCTCTTGGCGCGTTCGGCAATGTCACGACTGTCTGCAAAGGAGCGCAAGACGAACACATGCGGCTGGTCCGCTCCGGGGATCGGCGGGCGAACCGCCTCGGCACCCGTGGCGATCAGCAGACGGTCAAAGGGAAAGGTCCGCCCCCCCGCGAGCGCTACCGTGCGCCCTGCAATGTCGATCCCCGTCACCTGGGCGCCCAGTTCAAGGTCGATCTTGTTGTCGCTATAGAAGCTTTCTGGCTTGAGCGGCATCCAGGCGTCGGGGGCAGTGCCCGCCAGAAAATCTTTTGACAGGTTCGGACGGTCGCAAGGCGCATCTTCATCCTCGCTCAACATCGTGAGGCTGCCCTCATAGCCACGACGCCGCAGCATCTCGGCGCAGGAAAAACCCGCCGCGCCGCCACCGATGATCACGATGGCCTGCGGGTGACTGTCCGTCACGGCCTTGCCCCGCGTGACGGCTGCGGCCTGCTCGCGCACGACGATCCTGTCGCCGTCGCGCTCGACCTTCCAGCAGGAGATCGGATCAAAGGCCGGTGCACCGAGCGCTTCGCCGGTACGCAGCGAGAAGCAGGCATGGTGCAACGGACAGCGAACGGTATCGCCGACAAGCAGCCCCTCCTCCAGGGGCCCGCTGTAGTGTGTGCACTTGGCGCCGACCGCCAGAATTTCCTCGCCGACGCGCGCGAGCAATACGGCCTTCTTGCCGACATGACCCCGAAGCAACTGTCGATCACCGAAGTCCGCGAGAGTGACCCCCAAGGTCAGGTCGGGGCCCTTGTCGGTTGATGTGGGTGTTGCCATTTCGTCTCTCCTCAATCTCGGCGCGCGCGCGGACCGCCTGCTGGGGCTGAATTCGCGGCACGCTCGCATGGTGTGGGCGTTGACGCTCAGCGTGCTCGCGGTGTCCATGATAGCATGGCGATCGCCGTTTGACCGGCTCTTGTTCCCGGACGGCCCGGCCGTGGATGGAGCGCGTTCGCCACGCCCTCGCGCCAGAACAGCGCCACCGGCCTGCGGCCTGTTTGCGTCCGCCCGCATCGCGCAAACGCGTCGTAGCCGGTCAGCGTCACCGTTCGGCCGGAATTCTCACTCAGGCCTGTCCAACCCTTCGCTTCGTGCCCGTGCCATCACATTGGCAACGATCCGGTCGCAGCGCGCGCCATCGAAGGCAAAGGCCTCGCTCAGGCCGGCATCCATCTCCTGCGCAAGGCTTTCGCGGAGCAGGCTGCGCGCCCTAAAGAAGCGGGTTCGCACCGTCGCGGCGGGAATGTCGAGGGCTTGGGCGACCTCTTCCACGCTCATTTCCTCGACCGCGCGCAGCACGAAGACCGTGCGAAACACCTCCGGCAGACGGTCAATGCGCGCTTCTACCAGATTACGCACCTGAGCGCGTTGCACCGCCTGCTCGGGCCCGCGCTCCGGCTTTTCAGCGAGCGCCGCCTGGGTTTCTGGCTCGGACGAGATCATGGCAGCCTCCAGCGGGATAACGTGTGCACTCTTGCGCCGCAAACGCCCCAGCGCCTCGTTTGTGGTGATGCGCACCAGCCAGGTCGACAGCTTGCTTTGCGCGCGATAGGCACCCAGTGCCCGCCAGGCCCGGAGATAGGCTTCCTGCACCACATCCTCGGCCTCGCAATCGTTGCGCACAATGCTGCGCGCGGTGCGGAACAAGAGTTGATTGTGTTTGCGCATGATCGCCTCGAATGCAGCCCCGTTGCCCTTTGCGGCGGACACGATCAGCGCCGCTTCCGCGGTGCTGTTCCAGCGATCCAGCCCCTCCTGGCGTTTGAGATGTTGCATCTATGTCTCCCCTTCCTGTCTTGACCTTCGGCCCAACACCATCGCCGTGCCGAAACATGTCTGGCCGCAATTGTGAAGCCCAGACCATTCAATCTGCCGATCGCGACAAACGCAGGCCCGACTTCAATCCCGGCCTGGCTTGCGCAGGCTTAGAAACTCCCGCCGCAAGGCGTCGTTGCCACGGAACGCGCCACGCATGACCGAATTGGTCATAACGGCTTGCTCGTCCCTGACCCCGCGCCAGTGCATGCAGAAATGGTCGGCCTCCATCACCACCGCCAGACCGTCCGGTTTGATGCGGCGCTCCAGTTCGTCGGCAAGCATCACCACGGCTTCTTCCTGGATCTGAGGGCGGCTCATGATCCAGTCGGTAAGGCGCGCATATTTGGAAAGGCCGATCACGGCACAGTCGGCGTTCGGCAATATGCCGATCCAGACCCTGCCCATGACCGGGCACAAATGGTGCGAGCAGGCGCTCCGAACCTTGATCGGCCCGACAATCATCAGTTCGTCAAGCCGCGAGACATTGGGGAACGCCGTCATCTCCGGCGCTTGCCGATAGCGGCCGCAGAACACCTCGTCGATGAACATCCTGGAGACACGGCGCGCCGTGTCGGCAGTGTTGTGGTCGTTGTCCGTATCGATCACGAGCGCCTGCAGAACCTCCTGTATCCGATCCTCGACCTCAAGACGCAGCGCGTCGAGTTCCCCCTCCTCGATGAAGGCGGCGATATTGTCGTTTGCGCGGAAATCCCGCTCGGCGTTCTTGAGCCGTGCACGGATCCGCCTCGACACGGATGTTTCTTCGCAGACGAAACCGGGGGCATAGTCGGTGTTTAACATGTTCTAACTCGTGACGGCGCGCACAGGCGCATTCGGGTGACATCGGTAAGCGCCAAGGTCTACCGACGGCGGAAAAGGCATCGCACGCGCTCTTGCGCACAGAACCCGGCGAGCACGGCCGAGACCGCGCCCTTCCACAGCGCGTGCGCCTTCTAGTTCGACACCGAGATCTTGCCTTTCATGTTGGGGTGAAAGCGGCAGTAGTAGTCGGCAGTATCGTCGGCGGTGACAATGCGCGTTGCCACTTTGCCCGGCGGGATCAGGACCTCCCAGCCACCCTTGACGGTGGCGGTGTGGGCGAACGCGTCCTTGTTGGTCCATTCGATGGTCTGGCCTGCCTTTACCGTGATTTCGGCCGGCACGAAGGCGAGCCTTTCGATGGTGACGTGGACCGTGCCGTTATGGGCGCGAGCCAGCCTCGTGGCGGCGAGTGTTGCCGCGCCGGCAGCCAAAAGCTGCCGGCGGTTGAGAAGGAACGCAGTCATTTGACGCTGGCCGCGACGTGTTCGGCATGCTGCTCGTGGCCCTGGAACAGCTTCAGGCCAGTTTCCAGCAGGCCTTTCAGCTCCGCATTCTGCGCAGAGGGGATCAGCAGCGTTTCCAGCGCGCCGTTCACCTGCTTGTGGAAGGCGACTTCGTTTTGGATATAAGCCTTGTCGAAGGCGGCGCCCTCGAGTTTGAGCAGGCCGGCGCGTTCTTCCTCGCCGGCCTTGGCGAGCGACTGGCTGATGGCGTTGTCTTGCGGCGTCACCTTGAGCTTCTTGACCAGCGCCATGGCCATTTCGTTTACGGCTTCGTGGTCTTTCTGCATCGATTCGGCAAAGGCTTTGATCTCGGGGTTTTCGGTTTTTGAAAGCGCAAGTTTGGCCGCCTCGATGTCGATGACGCCCGCGCTATAGGCGATATGGGCGATCTGGGGATCGGTTGGCTTGTCGGCGGCCATGGCGAAGGGGGCGGTGAGCACGAGGGCAACGGTGCCGAGTGCGGCGATGAGGGTTTTCATCTTTTTCTCCTTGGCGTCAGACTTCGTCGACGCCTGTCTTGATTGACGTAACATTTGATGCCGTGCCCGTGAAAAGCGTTCCCGTATTTTTTTGGGAGGCCGCATTTTGAGATGACGGCTCCGTCAGCCTCTCGCCGCGCCTGGCGCGAGAATGTCTGGAGTTTCGTATTCGCGCGTCCAAAAGAGGGATATGACGCAGACCCCCGATGGCACGACGGAACGCGCCGGTTATCCCCGGATGCAATATTGGACCAATTTTTCGGACCTGACGGCAGGTGGGGGTATGTCTGCGGCGCGCCGATCGGCCAGGTCAAGAACGCGCTGGCCGAGCGGGCGCTGAACGCGGAGCGGACCACCCTTTCTTGCGCAAGGGGTCAAACCGGAATTGTCCTTTCGTGGACAGCAGCCGCTCCACGACCTGTGGCGCAAAACGGGCGCTGGCCGGTATTGCCTTATCGTGTGAGCAGCCAATCGTTTCGCAATTGGCTTCCAACCGACTGTATTGCGCTTCAACAGAGCTTCAGCGCCACCGCTACGAGATCGGCGGCGTCCGCGATCGCTTGGTAGTGCCGCTCGCGTCCGCTCCCCTCGCGCCAGTAAAGGCCCACCTCGCGCTGCTCGCTCCAGTCCTCCAAAGCAAGCAGCGTGACGTCGTCGCCCGTGCGGAATTCAGCCTTTGCGTAGAGTTCGGGAAACAGGGAGAGCCCCATCCCGATGGACACCATCTGGCGGATCGCATCAAGGCTCGTACCCTCGAAATCGTCGATGATGCGAGCACCCGAAGCATCGGCGAGATGGCGGACATTCTCCAGCAGACGGTGACCCCGGCCGAGAGCAAGAAGTTTCTCCCCGGCGAGCGATCCCAGGTTGACTGCCGTGCTTGCGGCCAGCGGATGGTCCGAGGGCACTCCGAGGTAAAGAGCCTCCCGGCCGATCCGCCTGAACGCCAATCCGGCATGTTCTGGCGAGGGACCGACACCGCAATCGAGGCTGCCATCGGCAACCGAAGCTTCCAGGGCCATCGGGTTGTCCTCGTGCACATAAAGCTGCAAGCCTGGATATTGCTCATGCAGTCTCGGCAAAAGCGTCGGCAGGAAGTAGGGACCGAATGTCGGCGGTGTGCCCAGCCGGATGATCCCGCCGAGCAAGGCATCGTGCGCGGACAGTTGTTCGAGCAGATCGTCCAGGGACGCAAGAACGAGACGCGCCCCCCGCGCGAGCTTCTCGCCTGCCGGCGTTGGCGCGACGTGCGAGGACCTCCGCTCGAACAGTGGTGTGCCAAGACCTTGTTCAACGAGCGCGATCTGAACCGACAGCGTCGGCTGCGAAACGCTGCAATGGCGCGCCGCGCGCCCAAAATGCCTCAGGTCGTGAACAGCGACCACGTATTCGAGCTGTCGGAGGGACGGGCGGAAGGGCATAGAGCTATAGTTATAAACTATCACGGCGATTGCAACAATGAATTTGAGCTATCGGGCGAACGCCCTTACTTTTGGACTGTCAAAAGCCAAGGAGGTACCGTTATGGACCAGTTCATCAAGTCACTCCGTCACCGCAGGGCCATCCTTCAGGCTCGCATCGAAGACGAGCAGGCACGCCCGGCACCCGATCAGCTTCGTGTAAGCGCACTGAAACGGCTGAAGCTCCGATTCCGCGAACAGATCGAGTTCCTCGAACGGATGAACAGGCATGGCGAGAAGGTCACCATACCCATCGTCCGTCGTCGCCCGTTGCGACCGCCCCTCTTGGGGAAGGCCTGACATGGGCGCCGTGACGCCAGTGGGGAAGAACTCGAGCCGATCAGGTCAACGGCCGTCCGCACGGGTCGGCGGCGAGCTCGTTCGGCGTCTCGCCGCACGATACCGAGCCCTAAAGCGGCGCATCCGCGACATGCTGATGCGCGGTGATCGCGACTACTCGATCCTGAGCGCGCTCTCTCAAGAGATCGGCCGGATACGTCAGCGCATTCGTGCGGATCTGCGGGTGGGTCGCAACAAACGGGCGTTGGAAAGGGCGGCGCGAAAGGCGACACCGCGAGCTCTGCCACGCGACAGGAAAAAGGCCCATGCAGCATGACGATCGCAGAACGATCGCCTTGCCCACGTGCTGCGCTGCGGCGCCTTCGCACCGAGGACGGCCCGGTCGCTGTCGGCGCCGCCCGTCGAGGCCTTGCGCAAAGCGGCTTCGTGGCAGCCGGCGGACGAAGCCGCCGGCGGCCGGATTGCCTGAAGCGGCATGCTCCTTGATCAGTCCGGCGCAAATGGCGTCGGCATATTCTGTCTTGCGTGCACGCCGGTCCTTTGCGCCGCGACGGCCGAGACCGGCCACCTTTCCGCCTGGGTAACACCTCAGGCCGCAGACCGGATCGACCGGACGGCGGCTTCGACCTTTCAAACTGGAAATCCGGACCCCTGGCGGGCCTCCTCGTTCGCTCGCCAGGTCGGGCGTAACCATCATCATCAGTCGGCGGGAGTTCGGCTCAATGGAATCGACAATCTTCGTGTTTGACTGGCTCGGAAAGCCGGTCTGGATGTGGCTCACATTTCTGTCCATCGTCATTGCCTTGCTCGCTTTCGACCTCGGGGTTCTCCACCGCGACAATCATGAGATCCAGGTGAAAGAGAGCCTCCTTCTTTCGACGGTGTATATCGGCCTCGCATTGGCGTTTGGGGGCTGGATCTGGTGGCAACTGGGTGGCGAACCCGCCATGAACTACCTGACCGGCTTCGTCGTCGAAAAGACCCTTGCACTCGACAACGTCTTCGTCATCGCGCTCGTCTTCTCCTTCTTCGCCGTGCCGAGAATATACCAGCACCGCGTGCTGTTCTGGGGCATCCTCGGCGTCATCGTGCTGCGGGCCATCATGATCGGGCTCGGCGCGACGCTTGTCTCGAATTTCGCCTGGGTGCTGTACATCTTCGCCGCGTTCCTGATCGCGACAGGTGTCAAGATGCTGTGGATCGGTGACAAGGAACCACAGATCGGCAACAATCCCGTCATTGGGTTCCTAAGGCGGCGCTTCAACGTGACCGACGAGCATCACGGCCAGGATTTCTTCGTCAAGAAACCCGACCCGCGCACAGGCAAGATGGTCTGGTTCATGACCCCGCTCTTCATGGCGCTCATCACCGTGGAAATCGCCGACGTGATCTTCGCGGTCGACTCGGTACCGGCGATCTTCGCCATCACCACGGACCCCTTCATCGTCTACACGTCCAATGTCTTCGCGATCCTGGGCCTGCGTGCGCTCTATTTCGCGCTGGCAGCGATGATCCACCGCTTCCGGTATTTGAAGCCGGCACTGGCGGTCGTGCTGATCTTCATCGGTTCCAAGATCTTCGTTGCCGACCTGCTGGGACTGGAGAAGTTTCCGCCCCTGGTGTCGTTGGGCGCGACCATGACGATCATCGCCGCAGGTATCCTGTGGAGCCTTGACCGCACAAGACGAACGCCTTCGGCAACAAAGTTGCGGTAGCGCGCCGCATTGAGGCGCTTCGACTTGAGGCGCCTCATGCGCTGTATGCGCCGATGATGGCGACGATCGCGTCTTCCAATCATGCCTTCGGTAGCGCGGCACGCTTTAAGCGTCGCCAGACCCTGCTGCCAGATGTGCTCCAGGCCTGGACCGGCGCGGGCGCGCGCGGCAACTGCGGCAGTGCTTTCAAAGCTCGCAAAAGACGGGCCTCTGGCGGGTCGATCGGCCGGGAAAGCTTGTCGCGAAGGCACCCGACATCAATCTCACCATGTTGCCTCCAGCACACCTATAGCCTGACCTTGAACCGACGTGCGGATAAAGACCGAGGCCATCACGCCGCGGCTGCGCAAGAGGCGGAAAAGGCAGATTGCGGGCTCAGGCCTTCAGTGAAGCTTGAACTCGCCGTCGACCCGTCGCCATTCGTTCGGCCCGATGAGGCGCTGATGGCTGTAGCGCACGGAATGCAAAGGGCCATCGAGGCTGGCCTGCCAGAAATCGAGGAACCTGTGCATTTCGGGGAAATCGGGAGCCAGATCGTAGTCCTGCCAGACATAGGTCTGCAGCACGGATTCGAAATCAGGAATGCGGTAGAGGATATGCGCCGTCGTGAGGCCGTAGCCATTCAGTTGCCGCTCGAGATCCGATGAAAACTGCATGCTTCATCTCCGTTTCGTGACATTGCAAAGGTGGCGCAAAAGTTTGCCGCTATCAACGATTTTTCTGACCTGCGATGTCATTTTCTCGTTCCTTTCCAGCCTGTTAGCAGCCATTTCTGCCGAGTGCTAATATTTCTGCTTCGCCCTCTTGAAATCGAAAAATCGCAAAACCAGATCATGTCGCGCAAAACGCTTGATATCAGGTTTTGCACCCGTCCGGACCGCTCATCCGGTCCGGCCAGGGGGAACAACGTCATCATTGTTTGTCCATCGGAGGAAAACATGTCGTTCCGACCGCTTCATGATCGCATTCTCGTCCGCCGGGTCGAATCGGAAGAAAAGACCAAAGGCGGCATCATCATTCCCGATACCGCGAAGGAAAAGCCGCAGGAAGGCCAGGTCATTGCCGTCGGCCCAGGCGCGCGCAACGAGGCCGGCCAGATCCAGGCCCTCGACGTCAAGGCCGGCGATCGCATCCTGTTCGGCAAATGGTCCGGCACCGAGATCAAGATCAACGGCGAAGACCTGCTGATCATGAAGGAAAGCGATGTCCTGGGCATCCTCCAAGCCCAGGCCGAACACAGACAGGCCGCCTGAGGCGATTACCCGTCAATCCAGCCCATCAGTCACATAGCTGCCTATTGAGGAGTTAGAAAAATGGCTGCAAAGGAAGTCAAATTCCACACCGATGCCCGTGAACGCATGCTGCGTGGGGTCGATGTTCTTGCCAACGCTGTAAAGGTCACGCTCGGCCCGAAGGGCCGCAACGTGGTGATCGACAAGGCGTTCGGCGCGCCGCGCATCACCAAGGACGGCGTTTCCGTCGCCAAGGAAATCGAGCTCGAAGACAAGTTCGAGAACATGGGCGCGCAGATGCTGCGCGAGGTAGCCTCCAAGACGAACGATCTGGCCGGCGACGGCACCACGACCGCGACCGTGCTGGCCCAGGCGATTGTCAAGGAAGGTGCCAAGGCGGTTGCCTCGGGAATGAACCCCATGGACCTGAAGCGCGGCATCGACCTGGCCGTTGACGCGATCGTCAAGGAGTTGAAGAACAACGCCCGCAAGATCACCAGCAACTCCGAGATCGCCCAAGTGGGCACCATCTCCGCAAATGGCGATTCGGAGATCGGCCGCTACCTGGCGGAAGCCATGGACAAGGTCGGCAATGAAGGTGTCATCACCGTCGAGGAAGCCAAGACCGCGGAGACGGAACTCGAAGTCGTCGAAGGCATGCAGTTCGACCGTGGCTATCTCAGCCCCTACTTTGTCACGAACCAGGACAAGATGCGGGTCGAGCTTGAGGATCCCTATATCCTCATTCACGAAAAGAAGCTCTCCAACCTGCAGGCGATGCTTCCCGTTCTCGAAGCCGTCGTACAGTCCGGCAAGCCGCTGCTCATCATCGCGGAGGATGTCGAAGGCGAGGCGCTCGCAACGCTCGTTGTCAACAAGCTTCGGGGCGGCCTGAAGATCGCCGCCGTCAAGGCTCCAGGCTTCGGCGACCGCCGCAAGGCCATGCTCGAAGACATCGCCATCCTGACGGGCGGCACGGTCATCTGCGAAGACCTCGGCATCAAGCTTGAGAGCGTCACGCTCGAAATGCTCGGCCGCGCCAAGAAGGTGGCGATCGAGAAGGAGAACACCACCATCATCGATGGCGTCGGCTCCAAGGCGCAGATCGATGGCCGTGTCACGCAGATCCGCGCCCAGATCGAGGAGACCACCTCCGACTATGACCGCGAGAAGCTGCAGGAACGCCTGGCCAAGCTCGCCGGCGGCGTTGCCGTCATTCGCGTGGGCGGTTCCACGGAAGTCGAGGTCAAGGAAAAGAAGGACCGGGTGGACGATGCGCTGCACGCAACCCGTGCAGCCGTCGAGGAAGGCATCCTGCCCGGCGGCGGCGTCGCGCTGCTGCGCGCTGTCAAGGCGCTCGACAGTCTTACGACGGCCAATGCGGACCAGAAGGTCGGCGTCGAGATCGTCCGCCGTGCAATCGAGGCGCCTGTCCGTCAGATCGCCGAAAACGCCGGCGCTGAAGGGTCGGTCATTGTCGGAAAGCTGCGGGAGAAAAGCGAGTTCTCCTATGGCTGGAACGCCCAGACAGGCGAGTATGGCGATCTCTACGCCCAGGGCGTCATCGATCCGGCCAAGGTCGTGCGCACCGCGCTCCAGGATGCCGCCTCCGTGGCAGGCCTTCTGGTGACGACGGAAGCGATGATTGCCGAAAAGCCCAAGAAGGAAGCCGCACCGGCCATCCCCGCCGGCGCTGGCATGGATTTCTAAGGCAATAGCTGGTGCAGGCCCGCCCCACACCCGCGGGGCGGGCCACGTCCCTCATCTGCCCAAGGTCCATCGGTCGAGATCGATGAAGCCAAGCCCTTGAGAAGAAAAAGGCGCAGATCCGCGCGCCGCCATGGCCGACAAGGGCTGTGACAGCAAGGCCAACTGCCAGGCGGCAGGACGGCCGGGTGCGGTTCGCGTCATTGCCTGTCGTAAAACGGCAAAGGCAAAGCCGACGTTCCTTCCCAAAGCGCTCGAGAAAGGTCGCGCCCGCATCGAGCAAGCAGTCGAAAGCCCAAGCGCTTCAAGCGCGTCGCTACGATGCGAGAGCACCAGAGAAAATCTTGCCTCGATCGTCGCAATCGTCCACGCTGCCGCGGGGCGGCGCAACACGAACACGGCCAGCAAACCGGAACAGGCGAGGTGACATGAGCGTCTACCGTGCAACGAGGAACCAGCCCGTCACCCAGGTCTGCGCGCCGACCGCACCATCCGGCAACGCATGACGGTCCCGTCGAACCGTTCTGGCGCGAACCCGATAGCCAGTCGGCGCTGGCGGCAGGGGGGAAAGGGCGGCGCTCGCCAGGAGAGCGAAAGAGGGGAAGGGGGGCTCGCGGCGGATTGAGGTGGCTGGAGAAAGGCTCCGGTCGGTCCGCCGCGGAGACAGGACATGGCACAGGCCATCCGGAAAATCGCGCTCAATGCCGTGCGCGAAATCCCCTTCAACAAGCTTGTTCTCAGCCAGCAGAATGTGCGCAAGACCAAGGCGGGCGTCTCGATCGAGGACCTGGCCGACGATATCGCCCGGCGCGGTCTCATCACGAGCATCAACGTGCGAGCCGAACGCGATGCCGACGGCAGGCAGACCGGTATCTATCGCATTCCTGCCGGAGGGCGGCGCTACCGGGCCCTCAAACTCCTGGTCGAGCGCAAGCAACTGACAAAGACGACGGGCGTTCCCTGCATCGTCAGCGAAGGCGAAACGCTCGAAACCGAGGATTCGCTTGCGGAAAACCTCAGGCGCGCCGACCTCCACCCGCTGGACGAATTCCGCGCGATGATGTCTTTGCGCGACCAGGGGCTCGACGCAGAGGATATCGCCGCCCGCTTCCACATCTTACTTGCCACGGTCAAGCAGCGCCTGCGGCTGGCCAGCGTCTCGCCGCGCCTGCTCGAACTTTACGGCGACGACCAGATGAAGCTCGGCCAGGTGATGGCCTTCTGCCTTACCGAGGACCATGAGCGCCAGGAGCAGGTCTGGGAGACGGTGTCGCGCTCGCGCAGCACCGATCCCTACTCCATCCGCAAACTTCTCACCGAAACCACCGTCCGGGCAACGGATCGCCGCGCGGTCTATGTCGGTATCGAAGCCTATGAGGCTGCCGGCGGCATCGTCCTGCGCGACCTGTTCGCGCAGGACAACGGCGGATGGCTTCAGGATCCGGCCTTGCTCGAGCAGCTCTTGGCTGAAAAGCTGGCCGCAGACGCCAAGGCCCTCAAGACGCAGGAAGGCTGGAAATGGGTCGATTACGCCATAGACTTCCCCTTCGGGCACGCCTCTGGTCTTCGGCGCTTTTTTGGAAAACAGGCGGATCTGACCGACGAGGAGCTTGCACGGTACGACAGCCTGACGGCCGAATTCGATACGCTCAACGCCGAATATGAAGAAGCCGACGCGGCTTGCGAGGCGACGCAAAGGCGGCTCGATGCGGTGAGCCGCGCGCTGGACGCGCTCGACGCGCGGCCCTATCGTTTCGATCCTGACGATGTTGCGCGCGGCGGCGCCTTCCTCTCGCTCGCCGGCAACGGCGAATTGAAAGTCGAACGCGGCTTCGTCCGGCCCGGGGACGAACCCGTCATCGAGGCGCAGGAAGACGACGCCATCGACCCCGATGGCGATGGTGCGGAAGAGGCCGCTCCGCAGGAAGGCCGCGTGAGGGTCAATGGCACGCCCGTTGCTATCGAGGAGCCCGAGGAGGACGACGGCAAGGCCGGGCGGCTTTCCGAACGCCTCGTCGAGGACCTGACCGCAGCCCGTACGCTTGCCCTCGGCAACGCTCTAGCCAACGAGCCGATAACAGCTTTCGTCGCCGTGCTGCATCTTTTCGTGCTGAAGACGTTCTACCGCTGCGCCACAGTTTCCTGCCTCGACATCACCATCCAGCACACGGTATCGGCCAAGACGCCGGGCCTTGCCGACACGGTCTGGGCGAAGGAAATCGAACAGCGCCATGCGAACTGGGGCCAGGATCTTCCCGGCGAGGCCGATGCATTGTGGAGCTACCTCGTCGCGCTCGATCACGACAGCCGCATGGCGCTGTTTGCCCATTGTGCGTCGATGTCATTGAACGCGACCATCCAGCAGTGGAACCGCCGGAGTGGGCAGAACCGGCATGCCCGGCAACTGGCCCAGACGATCGGCTTCGGCATGGTCGGCGCGGGTTGGACACCGACGGTCGACACCTATCTTGGCCGCGTGACGAAGGCCCACATCCTTGAGGCCGTTCGCCAGGCCAGGGGCGACGAGCCGGCCCAGTTGATCGGCCACCTGAAGAAGTCGGACATGGCGCGGGAGGCCGAAAGGCTGCTCGACGGCAGCGGATGGCTGCCCGAGGTGCTGCGCTATCGCGCCGACGAGCCCGGTCAGGACGGCGGGGGTTCAGGACCAGGCGAAGCGGGGATCGTCGGCGCAAACCAGAGCGAAGGCGCAGCCGTCGCCCTGCCGGCGTTCCTCGTCCAGGACGTGGACGAGGAGCTGCTTGCCGCTTGTCCTCAAACCGGCGCGCGCGGGCGTCTCGACGCCGCAAAATGACTCATCTCTCCTCCTGCGATAAAGGCAGGGCATGAGCGAGAGCCTGTTTCCGACACGCTGGGGGAATGACAAGCCTCCATCGCTGGAGAACTCCACCTCGAACTTCGCCGACGATTAGCCGCGCACCTGGCAAGCTGACGGTAGCAGCCTGACCGATACATTCCATTGATGCACAGATCGTGCTCAACCGTGCTGTGCAGGGGCTCGCTCCTGTGCAGCGGCAGGTCGCTGTCCTTCGGTTCCACGCGTGCGCCGCCGCCCGCAGGAACGGCAGGAGAGGAAGAGAAGGGCGCAGATGGGGCGGCCGGTTGAAGGGGTGAGAGAGGCTCGCTCCGCTGGCCGCGGAGATTGACCTCATGTCCCACACTTCCACTTCAGCGACGCGCGCCGATGTGTATTCCCGCGTTACCGCAGAGATCATCGCGGCAATCGAGCAAGGTGCAGGCGAGTGGCACGCGCCTTGGTTTCACAACGGAACGAGCGCTGCGCGCGCCACCAATGTAGCGTCTGACAAGCGTTACCGCGGCATAAACGCGGTGGCGCTTTGGGTTGCAGCCATGGCCGGCGGTTATGATGATGGTCTATGGGGCACCTACCGCCAATGGCAGGACGCCGGCGCGCAGGTCCGCAAGGGTGAGCGTTCGACCACCGTCGTGCTGTGGAAGCAGATCGCTTCCCGCGAACCGGCTGGCCACGTTGACGACGATCATGAAGATGGCCATCGCCGAATGTTCGCTCGAGCCTTTTCGGTGTTCAACGTCGCGCAGGTCGACGGATACGAGCGCCCGCCGACGGACACGCTGACGGAGAACGAGCGTCTCGCGCACGCGGAGGCGTTCGTCAACAACCTCGGCATCAAGACGGTCTTCGGCGGCTCGAAAGCTTACTACCTTCCGTCTTCGGATACGGTGTTCATGCCGCATTTCGCTTCCTTTCGTGATGCCGCATCGTTCTATGGCACCTGGATACACGAGAACGGCCACGCCTCGGGGATCAAGCACCGGCTTGACCGTGATCTTTCGGGCCGGTTTGGCTCGGCTGCCTATGCCGCGGAAGAGTGCTGTGTGGAGATTCTCAGCGGGCTTATCCTCGCCGATCTCGCGATCGCCCATCATCCACGGCCCGATCACGCCGCCTATATCTCCTCGTGGCTCAAGGTGCTGAAGGACGACCCTCGTGCGATCTTCACGGCCGCGAGCAAGGCGCAACAAGCCGCTGATTGGATGCATGCTCAGCAACCTGCTCGCCGTGCACATGCCGCCTGATCAGCGGTTGCAGGTATTGCGCGTCGTCCCGTGCAGATGCACGCAAGCCCGCAGCGCCCGCAAGTCCGCATCGAGCTTCGCAGCGCCTCTTTAGGCCTCGAATGGCAGATTGATCTGTCAAGGGTTGAACCCGTGGGGGCTTGAGGATGCCGAGCAAATCAGTGGGAACCTGCCCGCATGAGGCCAATTGGTACGGCGTGGTCGGCAAAACAATATGCCGGGCATGATCGATCTGTGACTTCGTCCGGGCGATGACCGCTCATGCCCACGGCAAGGCCCAACGGGACGCGCGGTTGAACCTTGAGGCCAAGGGCAAGCTGTTCGACGGCGCGGCCTGACCGGGGAAGGGGGCGCGTTGAAGCCTGCGCCTCCGCAACCCTATCGGGGCCAGGCCATCGTGCAGTCGCGCCTGTCAACCGAAAGACAGCCCCATGAGCGATCTTGAAATCGGGACCGATACCCACCCTCCAGTCACGATCGCCGGCGTCCCGTAGCGCGCGCAGCCCATGTTGAGGGCTGTGTCCGGGTGGCGTAAGATCCCGATGCGCGCTCGCCGGCAAAACGACCGTCCGTGTCCTCGGCGGGGCGGGCCGTTCTCATGCCCGTCGGCAAGGCCTTGCACCCGCACGGCCTCGATCAGGGAAGGCGGGGCATTTCGCCGTCGCCGACACGCCAGACCCAGGGCGTGAATTCCGCTCTTGCCGCGATCATGTCGCCAAGCGCGCGCTCGTAGTCCTCGCCTGCATGCGCCGGCACGATGAACATCGCCACCGGAGCGGGCTTTTGCTCCGGCAGCATCACCGACACGATCGGCGCGTCGCGTGGAAGGTTGAAGCGCAGGCCCTTGACGCTCTTGCGCTTCAAATGGCCGACCGTCTCCAGAAGCCGCAGCTCATTGATGTCCTCAAAAGGCAGCCAGTGCTCGTTCACCACCATCAACGCGACCTCCTCGACCGATGCAATTCCCGCGGTCGACATGCCGAAGGTGGCGATGACGATCAAATGGAACGTCTGGCTGGTGCGCCACAGTTCCAGCTCGGTTTCGTAGCGCTTCGCCAGGCGCTGCCAGGCGCCGTCGTCGATCATCAGCGGGAAAGGCACGTGCCGCACGACGATCTTGTGGCCCTCGCGCGCCGGACAAAACGCCTTCACCTCGGCGACGATCATCATCAGCTTGCGCGGTCCGGACCCCGCCGCCTGTACGCCTCGCAGAACGCTCGCGCGCCGTGCGGCAATGCCGTCCTTGTCCTGCGCCTGGTAGACCTCGGGAATATAAAGCATATCGCCAAGCGGTCCGCCGCGGGCCGTCATCTGGGCGGCTGCGTTGAGCAAGCTGGTGCGAACCCGGCCCCAGCCGCGCCGACCGGCCCAGACCGAACGCCATTCCGTCAGTTCGCCGGCCTCCCAGAGGTAGTGAAGCAACGCCTTGAGCGACAGTTTGCGCGGCTCGCTGCGAACACCTGGCGCCGTTTGTTCCGCCGGCACGCCGGCCGAGGCGCGCGTTCCCCGCTTCGTGAGGGAAAAGTCGAGCTTCAGATCGGCTTTGCCATCGGGATCGATCTGTATGGCGCTGCCGACGAGGGGCCCGAGGCCGGAGAGCTCATAGGGCGGCTCGTAGGAGGGGCACGCCGGATCGTGTTCCCGTCCTGACAGCGGCATGCGCTTGACAACATACTGATCCTCCAGCCGGGCGATATACATCGCGACCGCCGGCTGCCTGCACATGCACAGCGGGCGCAGCCGCTCCTCGTAGGCCTGCGGAAGAAGCGCCTTCAACTGCGCAGAAGATTGCGGAAATACCTTGCCGGCGATCGAGAATGTTCGCACTGTCGCTCTCCTCTTTCCAGACCAAGCCCTGCGTGGTGTGACGATGTTATACTGTCATCGATTTGCATAGTAAAACATCGTGCCGGGCGGCTGCGACAGGAGAAGGGGCTTGAGGGTCGGGTGAGAGGGAGGCTTCGGGCCAGGCGGCCTGGTTAAAGGTTGCAGAGCGCGTGCCGGCGAGGCGACCCTTACCATCAGGCGTTCGAGCCTCCAACCGCCGCTCCGCGCGGAACAAGAAACCTCACCCAGGCGGTCCGGCGCTGCGCTGGGCCGCGGCGCAAGCGCCACGGTTCCGGCCCGCGCGCCGGATGGAAAGGGTCGCCGTCAGGCCGCAAGAGGCGCGGCCGCAACCCACGGAGACCGTCATGAACGTCCTGCTTCCCATC
>Ga0182737_1000469_pt1 | contig 56808 bp, 54 predicted proteins | sample eDN5th30CBELigOP_FD_128878 | JGI IMG/M metagenome (GOLD analysis project Ga0182737, IMG submission 128878) | Enriched Organic Plus compost microbial communities from Emeryville, California, USA - eDNA 5th pass 30_C BE-Lig OP (version 2) (version 2) ...
AGCCAGTCGCGCGCCTCCGGCAGGGCCATGGTCTCGGCCAGCAGTTCGCCGAAGAGGTGCACGGTGACGCCCCGCTCGCGCAGCGCATCGACGAAGACGTCGTGCTCCTGCCGGGCGCGCTTGACCCACAGCACGTCGTCGAAGAGCAGCGCCCTGCAATTGTCGGGGGTGAGGCGGCGGAGGCTGAGATCGGGCCGGTGCACGATCACCTCGCGCAGCCGGCCGACTTCGGAATGGGCGCCGAGAGCGGCCATGACGGTTCCTTTCGAGGAATGTTTCAAAGGGCGCTGACGGTGCCGGTCCACATGGCGTAGGCGGCATAGAGCCCCACCGCCACCAGCGCGGCCGCAAGGATCGCCTCCACCGGACGGAAGATGCGCTCGCCGTTCTCGCGCCGCGCCCAGACGAAGAAGACGATGCCCGGCGCATAGAGGATGGCGCACATGAAGAGGTAGGAGAGCCCGGCCGCATAGACGAGCCAGAGGCCGTAGGCCGTCGCGACCAGGCCGAGCAGCATGGGGCCGCTGCGGTTCTCGCCCGCGCCGTAGCTTTCGCCGGTCATCGCGAGCTTGGCCGCGTAGGCGCCGGAGAAGATGTAAGGCACGAGGATCGCCGCCGAGGCGATGAAGAACAGCGCCTGGTACGTGCTCTGCGCAAACAGCGTGATGACGAGGAAGGCCTGCACCAGGAGGTTGGTGATGAGGAGCGAGGTCGACGGCACGCCGCGCGCGTTCTCGTGGCCGAAGAATTTCGGCATGGTCCCGTCCTTGCCGGCGACATGCGGCACCTCGGCGGCGAGCAGCGTCCAGCTTAGGAAGGCACCGATGACGGAGACGACGAGCGCCAGGTTGATGAGCACGGCACCCCACGGCCCGACCACCGCTTCCAGCACGCCGGCCATGGAGGGGTTTTTCAGCGCGGCCAGCGCCGGCTGGTTCAGGATGCCGAGCGAGAGCAGCGAGACCAGCGCATAGAGCGCAAGGCAGGTGAAGAAGCCGAGCACGGTGGCCGTGGCGATGTCCTTGCGCCGCTCGGCGCGCGCGGAAAAGACGCTCGCCCCCTCGATGCCGATGAACACCCACAGCGTCACCAGCATGGTGCTCTTCACCTGGTTCATGATCGAGCCGAGCCCGGCATTGCCGAGGCCGGTGAAATCGGCGTTGAAGACGTCGACCTTGAAGGCGACCGCGACGAGGCCGACGAAAAGGACGATGGGCGCGATCTTGGCGATCGTGACGATCAGGTTGACGATCGCCGCCTGCCGCACGCCGGCCATGATGAGGATGTGGATCGCCCAGAGGAGCACGGAGGCGCCGAGCACCGCCTGCCACGTATTCCCGTCGCCGAAGGCGGGGAAGAAGTAGGAGAGCGCGCTGAAGACGATGACCGCATAGGAGACGTTGCCGACCCAGGCGCTGATCCAGTAGCCCCAGGCGCTGTTGAAGCCGACGAACGGCCCGAAGCCGGCCTTGGCATAGGCATAGGGGCCGGCGTCGAGGTCGGGCTTTCGCGTCGCCAGCGACTGGTAGACGAAGACCAGCGCCAGCATGCCGACGGCGGTGATGGCCCAGCCGATCATGATGGCGAGCGGCCCGGCGCCCGCCGCCATGTTCTGCGGCAGGCTGAAGACGCCGGAGCCGACCATCGAGCCGATGACGAGCGCCGTCAGCGCGCCGAGGCGCAGCTTCGTCTCCCTCGTCTTGAAGGCGGGGGCTGTGGATGCGGAAGGAACATCTGCGGCAGTCATGATCGCGTCTCCCGGAGTTCGAGCGTTCCGCAGAGTGTGCGCCCGATCCGCGGGCATCGCTTTGACCCGCGTCAAAGCCCGGTCCGGGCGGGAAAGGCACAATCGCCGCCGTCCGCAACCGATCGCGAAGGAGACATCCGATGAAGGCTCTCGTCTACGAAGGACCGGGACGCAAATCCCTCATGGAACGGCCGATGCCGGTCATCGCCGCGGCGACGGACGCCATCGTCAGGGTGACGCGCACCACGATCTGCGGCACCGACCTGCACATCCTCAAGGGCGACGTGCCGACCTGCACGCCCGGCCGGATCCTCGGCCACGAGGGCGTCGGCATCGTCGAGGAGACGGGTGCGGGCGTCACGCAGTTCACCAACGGCGACCGCGTGCTGATCTCCTGCATCTCCTCCTGCGGCAAGTGCGAATACTGCCGGCGCGGCATGTATTCCCACTGCACCACCGGCGGCTGGATCCTCGGCAACACGATCGACGGCACCCAGGCCGAATATGTCCGCATCCCCCATGCCGACACCAGCCTCTACCCGATCCCCGAAGGGGCCGACGAGGAAGCGCTGGTGATGCTGAGCGACATCCTGCCCACCGGCTTCGAATGCGGCGTGCTGAACGGCAAGGTGCAGCCCGGCGGGTCCGTCGCCATCGTCGGCGCCGGACCGATCGGGCTTGCGGCGCTGCTGACGGCGCAGTTCTATTCCCCCGCCGAGATCGTCATGGTCGATCTCGACGAAAACCGGCTTTCCGTGGCGACGCGCTTCGGCGCGACGAAGACGATCGGCGCGGGCGGCAAGGACGTCGCGCGGCAGGTGCTGGCGTTGACGGGGGGCAAGGGCGCCGACACCGTGATCGAGGCGGTCGGCATTCCCGCGACCTTCGAGCTTTGCCAGGAGATCGTCGCGCCGGGCGGCATCATCGCCAATATCGGCGTGCACGGCGTCAAGGCCGACCTGCACCTGGAACGGCTGTGGTCGCAGAACGTCGCCATCACCACGCGGCTGGTGGACACCGTCACGACGCCGATGCTTCTGAAGACCGTGCGGGCGGGCAAGATCGACCCGAAGAAGCTGATCACGCACCGCTTCGCCCTCGATCGGATCGCCGACGCCTACGAGACTTTCTCCAATGCCGCGAACACGCAGGCCCTGAAGGTCATCATCGAGACCGATGCCGCCGGGGTGCTTTCGGCGAAGACGGCGGAAGAAACGGGCACGCCCGCCGCCGCGGACGTCTGGAGCTGCGATCTGGCGACCCGGGCCGGGCTCGTGCTCCACGTCCGCCCGGTCCGCCCCGAGGACGAGGCGCCGCTGGCGGACTTCTTCACCCATGTGGCGCCGGAGGACCTGCGCTTCCGCTTCCTCGGCGGCGTTCGCGAGGTGAGCCACGAGCGGCTCGTCGCCATGACGAGGGTCGATCACCGGACGACGGAGAACTTCCTCGCCTTCGCCGGTGAGGGCCGCACGATGGTCGCCACGGCGATGGTCGCCTTCGATCCGTCCATGGAAAAAGCGGAAGTGGCGATCTCCGTGCGGCGCGAGGACAAGCACAAGGGCGTCGCCTGGGAAATGCTGCGCCATGTCGCGCGCTATGCGCAGGCCCGCGGCGCGGCATACCTGGAATCGGTCGAAAGCCGCGAGAACCACGACGCCATCGAACTGGAGCGCGAACAGGGCTTCGTCGCGGTCCCCTACGACGAGGACCCGACCCTGGTCCTCATCCGCAAGGACCTTCGCCGGCCATGAGCGCGGCGCCACCCATCGGCATCCGAGCCTTCACGTCAGCGAAGCGCGCGAAGGGCGTTGAGGATCACGGCCACATCGATCATCTCCTGAAGAACCGCGCCCTCGACCGGCTGGAGATATCCGAAGGCCGCCACGACCATCGCGCCGATCGAAAGCGCAAGGCCGGCGGAGACGCTCTGAAGCGCGATCCGGCGGGTCCGGTGCGCGATCGCGATCGCTCTTGCCAGCGGGCCGAGCTCGTCGACGAGAAGCACGACGCCGGCGGCTTCCGACGACGATGCCGTGCCGCGCGCGCCCATCGCGACGCCGATATCGGCCGCCGCGAGCGCCGGCGCGTCATTGATGCCGTCGCCCACCATCATCACGGGACCGTCGCGCGCTTCGCTTTCGATGGCGGCGACCTTGGCTTGCGGCGTCAGGTCGGCGAGAACGGCGTCCATGCCGAGCGCCTCGCCAACGGCCTGCGCGATCTCGGCACGGTCGCCCGATGCCAGAACGAGCCTTCGGATGCCGGCCGCCCGGAGATCGCTGAGAACCGACACCGCATCTCCACGGATCCGGTCCTTGAGAATGATCACGCCCGCCAGGGCGCCGCCGATGGCGACGGCAACGGTCATGGAGGCGCGCATTTCGGGCGATATCAGCAGATGCGGGTCGTCGCAGCCGGAGGTCCGCTGCACGAAGCGGCTTCCGCCGACGACGACCTGTCTTCCATCCACGCATCCCTCGATGCCCGTGCCCGGCGTTTCCCGCACGCTTTGCGGCGCCGAAAGAGGCAGGCCCCTTGCCGCTGCCGCCTGGACCAGCGCAGCGGCGACGACATGTCCGGACGCCTGATCGAGGCTCGCGGCGGCCGCCAGAACCGTATCCGGCGAGAAACCCGGCGCCGTCCCGATATCGACCACGGCGGTCTGGCCGTGGGTCAGCGTGCCGGTCTTGTCCAGAACCGCCGTGCGGACACGCGCCAGCATTTCGAGCATGCCGCCGTTCTTGACGAGAACGCCGATCCTTGCCGCGCGCGACATCCCGGAAATGATGGCGACCGGAACGGCAAGGATGAGAGGACAGGGCGTCGCGACGACGAGCACGGCAAGCGCCCTGACCGGATCCCCCGACCAGTACCAGGCGGCGCCGGCTATGCCGAGCGTCACGACCAGAAAGCCCATCGCAAAACGGTCGGCCATGCGGGCCATCGGCGCCTTGCCGGCCTGCGCGGCTTCGACCAGGCGCACGATCCCCGCATAGGTGCTCTCGGCAGCGGACCGGCTCGCAACGAGATCGAAGGCCGCTCCCGCACAGACCGAACCGCTCAGGGCCTCCGCGCCCGGCAGGACAGGCCGCGGCATCGACTCCCCCGTCAGGGCAGCCATGTCGAGCGCCGCCGCGGCGCCGGACACGATCCCGTCCACCGGCAGCACTTCGCCCTGCCGGATGAGCAGCCGGTCGCCGGGCCGTATCTGCGAGATCGCGATCTCCTCGAGCCCGGCTGCGGCATAGCGCATGGCGGACCGCGGAACCCGGCCCATCAGCGCCGTCATCTCACGGCGCGCGCGGCCTTCGGCAAAGGCCTCGAGCAGCTGGCCGCCGGCATACATCAAGCCGACGACGTTCCCGGCAAGCGGCTCGCCGAATGCGATCGCCGCGGACATCGACAGCGCGGCGACGATATCGAGCCCGACATCGCCCCTGCGCAGGGCGCCGAATATCTGGACGAGCAGGCTGGCAAGGATCACCAGCGTCGCGCCCGCCCACACGAGATCGGCATGCCGGACGGCCTGCCACGACAGGGCGAGCCCGATCGAAAGCCCTCCGGCCGCGACCGCGACCAGGATCGTGCTGGAATGACGTTGCCGGAAGTCCCGGTTCGCTTGGGGCAAGGTGCATTCTCCCATCGGCAAGATGTGAGACGAATAAACCGCAGGCAGTCATGTCCACCTTGCGCAAGATCAATTCGGGGAACGGTCCTTCCCTTCCGGCCCCGCGGTCTACGGCTGCTTGCCGCGCCCCGGCGGGCAGAAGGCGTCGTGCAGGGCCTGCACGACGGCGCGAACCTCCGGCCGGACGATAGAGTAGTAGACGGTCGTGCCTTCGCGGCGCGCCTCGACAAGGCCGTCCGCCCGCAGCCGCATGAGCTGCTGCGACATCGGCACCTGCTCGATGGCGAGCGCGTGGCGCAGGTCGGCGACCGAGCGCTCGCCGTCGACGAGCGCGCAAAGGACCAGCAGCCGCTGCGGGTGCGACAGGCTGCGCATCAGGTCTGCGGCCATTTCCGCCGCCGGGATCATTTCTTCTACATTCATGTTCTTGAATTTATAATCCTTGAATGTTACATGCAAGCCATGCAGTCTCGAAACCCTTGAACAGCGTGGCCTCCCCTCCTCCGCAAACGGGCGGAGACGCCACCATCACAACGGAGCGAAAGCCCTGACCCATATCGTCGTTCTCGGTGCACGCCTCAGCGGAATCAACAAGGACCACGAGATGAAACGCAAGCTCCGTCGTGACGATCGCCTCACCGTCGTCAACCTCGGCTCGACCTATTCCTTCGTTCCCTCCAATCCCTGGGTCGCGGTCGGCTGGCGCCGGCCCGAGGACATCTCGGTCGACCTCGTCCCGGTGCTGAAGGCACACGGCATCACGCTGAGGCCCGAGGGCGCGCGCCGCGTGCATCCCGGCGAAAGCCGCCTGGAGCTCAACGACGGTTCCAGCCTCGACTACGATTACCTCATCATCGCCACCGGCCCCGATCTCGCCTTCGACGAAGTGCCGGGCCTCGGCCCCGAGGCCCACACGCAGTCCATCTGCCATGTCGACCATGCCCTCAGGGCGAAGGCCGCCTTCGATGCGCTCGTCAAGGCGCCGGGGCCGATCGTCGTCGGCGCGGTGCAGGGCGCCTCCTGCTACGGCCCGGCCTACGAATTCGCCTTCATCCTCGACACCGCCCTTCGCAACGCCCGCATCCGCGACCGCATCCCGATGACCTTCGTCACGCCCGAGCCCTATATCGGCCATCTCGGGCTCGACGGCGTCGGCGACACCAAGGGCCTGCTCGAAAGCGCGCTGCGCGAGCGCCACATCAAATGGATCACCAATGCCCGCACGACGAAGGTCGAGCCCGGCATGCTGACCGCCGAGGAGGTGGACGAGGCCGGCGCGCTCAAGGCGACGCACGAACTGCCCTTCGCCTTCTCCATGATGCTGCCGGCCTTTCGCGGCGTGCCGGCCGTCGCCGGCATAGAAGGCCTTGCCAATCCGCGCGGCTTCATCCTCATCGACAAATACCAGCGCAATCCGGCCTTCCCCAATGTCTTCGCCATCGGCGTCGGCGTCGCTATCCCGCCCGTCGGCAAGACGCCGCTCGCCGTCGGCGTACCGAAGACCGGCTTCATGATCGAGTCCATGGTGACGGCCACCGCCGAGAACATCGCCGCGCTCCTGAAGGGCGAGGCGCCGCGGGCGGTCGCGAGCTGGAACGCGGTCTGCCTTGCCGATTTCGGCGACGAGGGCATCGCTTTCGTCGCCCAGCCGCAGATTCCGCCACGCAACCTCAACTGGTCCGCACAGGGCAAATGGGTGCACGCCGCCAAGGTCGGCTTCGAGAAGTACTTCCTGCGCAAGGTGCGGCAGGGCAAGGCCGAGACCTTCTACGAGAATCTCGTGCTCGACATGCTCGGCATCCGCAAGCTCAAGGACATCCACATCGAGACCGCGGAATGATCCCCGGTCCGCAACGCAAGGAGTATACAAGATGACGATCGATCGCGCTGTGCTGCTCTTCGCCGGCTTCATGGTCCTGCTTTCCCTGGCGCTCGGCTTCTATGTCTCGCCCTGGTGGCACCTGCTGACCGTCTTCGTCGGCCTCAATCTGGTCCAGGCCTCGTTCACCGGCTTCTGCCCGGCTGCAATCGTCTTCCGCAAGCTCGGCTGTCCGGCAGGCGTCGCATTCAAATAGCAGGAGAGCAGTCCTTCATGCACCGTCCGACCCCGCGTCCCTCCATGGCGATCCTCGCGCTGTTCCTGGCCTTGCCGGGCCATGCCGGCGCTGCCGAATTCCTCGTCAGGGCGACGACCGTCCCGGACATGAAGGCCGTGTTCGGCCAGGTCGAAAGTCGCATCGTGGTGCCCGCCCGCGTGCGGATCGGCGGCACGGTGCGCGAACTTAGCGTCGGCCAGGGCGACGAGGTGAAGGAAGGCGACACCATCGCCGTCATCGTCGACGACAAGCTGGCGCTCCAGCTCGACGCCGCAAGGGCGCGGATCGACGCGCTCGGCTCCCAGCTCGACAATGCCCGCCTCCAGCTCGACCGGGCGCAACAGCTCCGGGCAAGCGGCTCGGGCACGCAGGCGAGCCTCGACCAGGCGAAGATGCAGTTCGAGGTCGCCGCCAACCAGGTCGCGGCAGCGAAGGCCGAGCGCACCGTCATCGAGCAGAGCGCGCGCGAGGGTACGGTCGTCGCGCCCGCCACCGGCCGCGTGCTTACCGTGCCGGTCACGCCCGGCTCGGTGGTGCTGCCGGGCGAGGAGATCGCCCGCATCGCACCCGGCCCCTACTACCTGCGCCTGTCGCTGCCCGAGCGCCACGCCGCCGAGATCGTGGAAGGCGCGGACGTCGTGGTCGGCGCGCGCGGCCTGACGCAGGCGGCGGACCGCACCGCCCCGGCCCATCGCGGCCGCATCGTCAAGGTCTATCCCGAGATCGTCGACGGGCGCGTGATCGCCGACGTGGAGGTCGCCGGCATCGGCGACTATTTCGTCAACGAGCGCACGCTCGTGTCGATCCCCGTCGGCAAGCGCTCGGTGCTCGCCGTTCCGCCGGAGGCGGTGCGCACGCTGCACGGCATCGACTACGTGCGGCTGGCCGACGGATCGGGCGAGACCGATGTCGCCGTCATCCCCGGCGAGCGCTTCGAGGACGGCGGTGCGCCGCGCATCGAGATCCTCACCGGCCTTCACGACGGCGACCGGATCGTGCTGCCATGAAGCCTTCGATCCCCGGTCCCGGCATTGCCGGGCGCCTCACGCGCGCCTTCATCGCCTCCGCGCTGACGCCGCTCTTCCTGCTTGCCGCATTCGCGCTCGGCCTCATCGCGCTCGTCTCCCTGCCGCGCGAGGAGGAGCCGCAGATCTCCGTGCCGATGGTCGACATCCGCATCGCCGCCAACGGCCTCAGGGCCGAGGACGCCGTCAAGCTCGTCACGGAACCGCTGGAGACCATCGTCAAGGGGATCGACGGCGTCGAGCACGTCTATTCCCAGACCGAGGACGACGGCGCGCTGGTGACGGCGCGCTTCAAGGTCGGCACGAACGCCGACGCCGCGATCCTCAGGGTGCACGAGAAGATCCGCGCCAACATGGACCGCATCCCGGTCGGCATCCCCGAGCCGCTGATCGTCGGGCGCGGCATCGACGACGTGGCAATTGTCGTCGTGACGCTGAGGCCATCCCCCGGGAGCGCCGAGCGATGGACGGCGAACGGCCTGACGCGGCTTGCCCGCGAGCTGCAGGTCGAGGTCGCCAAGCTTCCCGACATCGGCCTTACCTATCTCGTCGGCGAGCAGCCCGAGCAGTTCCAGGTCGAGCCCGATCCGGAACGGCTCTCGCTCTACGGCATCACGCTCCAGCAGCTCGCGGCCAAGATAGAGGGCGCGAACCGCTCCTTCCGCGTCGGCACGGTGCGCGAAGCCGGCGAGCAGCGCGCGGTCGTCGCCGGCCGGACGCTGCAGGAGCTCTCGGAGATCGGCAACATCCTCCTCACCGCGCGCGACGGCCGGCCCGTCTATGTGCGCGACGTGGCGAGGACCGTGCTTGCGACATCGCCGGCCGAAAGCCGGGTCACCGACATCCGCCGCACGCCGGATGGATTGCAGCGCGCGCCGGCTGTATCGCTGGCGGTCGCAAAGCGCCCGGGCACCAACGCCGTCGTCATAGCCGACGACATCGTCAGGCGGCTGGAGCAGGTCCGCGGGCAGATCTTCCCGGAAGACGTCGAGATGACGGTCACGCGCGATTACGGCGAGACCGCGAACGAGAAGGCCAATGAGCTTCTGTTCCACCTCGCCCTCGCCACGGTCTCCATCGTTGCGCTTGTGGCCTTCGCCATCGGCTGGCGCGAGGCGATGGTGGTGGCCGTCGTCATCCCCATCACCATCCTGCTCACGCTCTTTGCCTCCTGGATCATGGGCTATACGCTGAACCGCGTCAGCCTGTTCGCCCTGATCTTCTCCATCGGCATCCTGGTCGACGACGCCATCGTGGTCATCGAGAACATCGCCCGGCACTGGGCGATGCGCGACGGCCGTTCACGGGCCGAGGCCGCGATCGACGCGGTCGCCGAGGTCGGCAATCCCACCATCGTGGCGACGCTGACGGTGGTGGCCGCGCTGCTGCCCATGCTGTTCGTCTCCGGCATGATGGGCCCCTACATGAGCCCGATCCCGGCAAACGCCTCGGCCGCCATGCTGTTCTCCTTCTTCGTCGCCGTCATGCTGACACCCTGGCTGATGATGAAGCTCGGGCGCAAGGACGGCGCGGGCGGCCATGCCGCAGAGGCATCCGACGGCGGGCGTCTCGGCCGGCTCTACAGCGCCGTCGCCCGCCCGGTCCTGAAAAGCCGGGCCCGCGCCTGGGCCTTCCTGCTGGTCGTCGGCGTCGCGACGCTTGCCTCGCTCATGCTGCTCTACACCCGGAACGTCACGGTGAAGCTCCTGCCCTTCGACAACAAGGCGAACCTTCAGGTCGTGCTCGACCTGCCGAGGGGCGCTTCGGTCGAGGACACGGACCGGGCCTTGCAGCAAATGGTGGAACGGCTTGGCGACGTGCCGGAGATCGTGTCCTTCCAGACCTATGCCGGCACCGCCGCCCCCTTCGATTTCAACGGACTGGTGCGGCACTACTACCTGCGCGCCGAGCCGCAGCAGGGCGACATCGTCGTCAATCTCCTCGCCAAGGGCGAGCGCGCACGCGCAAGCCACGCCATCGCGCTCGATATCCGCAAGCGCCTCGAAGGCCTCGCCCTGCCGCAGGGCACGGTGACGAAGGTCGTCGAGCCGCCACCGGGACCGCCGGTGCTCGGCACGCTCCTCGCCGAGATCTACGGGCCGGATGCCGAAACGCGCCGGGCCGTGGCCGGAAAGGTGCGCGAAGCCTTCAGGAGCGTGCCGTTCATCGTCGACGTCGACGACAGCTATCACAACCAGCCGCAGCGCCTGCGCGTGGCCATCGACCAGGACAATCTCGAATATTACCGCGTCGAGCAAAGCGACGTCTACGACACCCTGCGCGCGCTCTACGGCGGCACAACGGTCGGCTATTCGCATCGCGGCAGCGGCCGCCAGCCGATCCCGATCCGCGTCGCGCTGCCCAAGGACGGGGCCGTGCTTGATCAGCGCACGCTCACGACACCCGTGCCGGCGAACGCGCTGCCGGGCGGGCGCGGCGTCGTGGAGCTCGGCGACGTGGTCTCCGTCTCCCGCCAGCCGGCGTCCTACCCGATCTTCCGCCACAACGGCCGGGCAGCCGAGATGGTCATGGCCGAGCTTGCCGGCGCCTACGAGGCGCCGATCTACGGCATGCTCGCCGTGAACGAGGCCATCGCGAAGGCCGACTGGGGCAACCTTCCAAAGCCGGAAATCGCGCTGCACGGCCAGCCGGACGACGAGACACGTCCGACGCTGCTGTGGGACGGAGAGTGGGAGGTGACGTGGGTGACCTTCCGCGACATGGGCGGGGCCTTCCTGGTGGCGATCCTCGGCATCTACATCCTCGTGGTCGCCCAATTCGGCTCCTTCCGCCTGCCGCTGGTCATCCTGACGCCGATCCCGCTCACCTTCATCGGAATCATGCTCGGGCACTTTCTCTTCGCCGCCCCCTTCACGGCGACGTCGATGATCGGCTTCATCGCGCTTGCCGGCATCATCGTGCGCAACTCGATCCTGCTGGTCGACTTCATCCGCCATTCCGGCGGGCCGGAACGGCCGCTGGTCGATGTGCTGCTCGAAGCCGGCGCGATCCGCTTCAAGCCGATCCTGCTGACCGCGCTCGCCGCGATGATCGGCGCGGCGGTCATCCTCGCCGACCCGATCTTCCAGGGCCTTGCCATCTCGCTGCTGTTCGGCCTCGCCTCCTCCACGCTGCTCACCGTGCTCGTCATCCCGGCGATCTACGTGGCGCTGCGCGGCGGGCGGTAAAGCCGCTGTGGTGGAACAGGCGATCGCCTAGAGGCCGCCCCAGTCCCACCCCGCCGCCCGCCCCGGTGCAAGGCCCGCCGTGCGAAGCGTCTCCTCGATGGCCCCGCCCATCGACAGGACCGCCTCGTCGGCGTAGCGCCGGCCGACGATCTGCAGCCCGACGGGCAGGCCGTCCTCGCCCAGACCCGCCGGCACCGACAAAGCCGGGCATTGCGGCAGGAGGTTGAACGGACAGGTCATGTCCAGCCCGCGCAAACGGCCGTCGGGCAGGTCCGCGACATAGTCGTTGTCGTCCGCTTCGGCCGGGGGCGCGGTGACGGCGCAGGTCGGGCAAAGCAGCGCGTCATAGCCGGACAGGATGGCGGCAAGGTCGCGCCACATCGCCGTGCGGAGCAGTTCCACCTTCTTGTAATTGGCTGCATCGAGCGTCCGGCCGCGCTCGATCAGCTCGACGACGATCGGATCCATGTGCGCGCGATGGTCCTCCAGCGTCTCGCCGAAGAACGCGGCCATGAAGACGCACCACAGATCATACCACCGATCGTTGACGGCCCGCGACCAGCCGATCTCCACCGGCTCGACGACCGCCCCGGCGGCACGCAACGCTTCAACCGCCGCAAGGATGCGGCCGCGCACCGCAGGCTCCACGCTGTAGTAGCCGAGATCGAGGGAGAGCGCGAAGCGCCGCCCCGCAAGCGGGCTTGCCGCCGCCTTTTCTGCCTCGAAGGAGACCGGCAGCGAGGAAATATCCGCCTCGTCTGGGCCGGCCGTCGCCGTCATGAACGCCACGGCATCGCCGACCGAGCGGGCCAGCGGGCCGAAATGGGAGATGTTGTCGAAGACGCTGGGCAGGATCGTCATGGGAATACGCCCGAGGCTCGGCTTCAGGCCGACGATGCCGGTGAATGCGGCGGGGATGCGCACGGAGCCGCCCATGTCCGTGCCCTCGGCGAAGGGCACGACGCCTGTGGCGACGGCGACCGCCGAACCGCCCGACGAGCCGCCGCTGGTGCGCGCGCCATTCCAGGGATTGCGGGTGATGCCCCAGCGCGGGCTTGCCGTGAAGCTGGAATGGGCGAATTCAGGCGTCGTCGTCTTGCCGATGAGGATCGCGCCCGCAGCCTCCAGCCGTGAGATACACAGGGCGCTTTCGTCCGGAACCCGGTTGCCGCTCGTCCAGGAGCCGAGCGTCGTCAGGTCGCCCTTCGTGGGCGTCAGGTCCTTGGCGGCGAAGGGCACGCCGAGCAGCACGGGCAGGTCGGCGCCGCGCGCCACGCGCCGGTCCGCCTCCCGCGCCGCCGCAAGCGCCGCCTCCTCGCGAAGCAGCGTGAAGGCGTTCAGCGCTCCGTTGACCACCTTCGCCCGCCGGAGCGACTCGGCGACGACCGCCTCGGCGGCAAACGCGCCGGAGCGGATGCCGTCGGCGATCTGCGTGGCGGGCAGGTCGAGCGGATGGGCGGGCGCTGGCGCGCGAGAATCAGTCTGCATGGTCGCGAACTCCGTGCTAGGTCTTTTCGAAGGGAAGAGGGGAAGGAAAGTGGCGGCAGGTTCGGACGGGGCGGGCAGCTATATCGACCAGTGGAATGCGGGGCTTGCCGCGGCCGTATCGCTGCTCGGCGAGAGCGGCTTTCCCGCGGCGCTGGAGCGCGCGCTGAAGCAGCTCGTGTCCTTCGAGATGATGAACGGCTTTGCCTATGCGCCCGGCGGCAGGGCCTTCGACCTCGACAACGAGCGCATCGTCGGCGACCGCACCACCATCGTCGACCACTATCTCGCCGGCGCCTATATCCTCGATCCCTTCTACGATGCCGTCCGCAATCCGCCGCCCGGCGGCATGCTCATCATGCGCAAACTTTCGCCCGACCGCTTCGCCGAGACGGAATATTACCGCCGCCACTACCAGGCGACGGGCATTGTCGACGAGATCGGCTTCGTGCTGAACCTGAGGGATGGCGACGCGGTGCTGTCGCTTTCGCGCATGGGCGAGGTGCCAGCCTTCTCGCGCCGCGACATCGTCCGCCTCGAAAGTGCAGCGCCCGTCGTGCGCGCGCTTGCCGAACGGCACTGGCATGCCCGGCTCGATCCGGCCGGGGGCGAGGATGCCGCCGCGACGATCAGCCACCCGCTGCTTTCCAGGCGGGAGCTGGAGATCGTGACCCTCATCCTCAAGGGTCACTCGACCTATTCCATCGCCGCCACGCTCGGCCTTTCGCCCAACACCGTGAAGGTCCACCGCCGCCAGGCCTATGCCAAGCTCACCATTTCCAGCCAGGCGGAGCTGTTCCATCTGTTCCTCAGCCGGCGCTGATCATTCGGCGAACTCCATTTCCGGCGGCGCAAGCCGGAAGAAGCGGGTGAGATAGGCAAGATAGACCACGCCGACCGCCAGCCACACGATGCCGAGAAGCTTGGCGTTCCCGTCGAGGTTCCACAGGAGGAAGAGGTCGCAGACCGCACCGGCCGCCGGAACGGCGAGCGCAAGGACCGGCCCGAGCGGGCGCACGATCGCATTGCCCTTGAGATAGAGTGCGATCACCGAGACATTGACCGCGGTGAAGGCGAGGAACGCGCCGAAGTTGATGAAGGACGTCGAGGTCGTCACATCGAGCGTCAGCGCCAGCAGGCCGACGATGCCGACCAGCACGAGGTTGAGAACGGGCGTGCGCCATTTCTCATGCAGCTTGCCGAAGATACCGGCCGGCAGCACGCCGTCGCGGCCCATGGCAAAGAGCAGCCGGCCGACGCTCGCCTGCGCGGCAAGGCCGGAGGTGAACTGCGCCACCACGAGCGTTGCCAGGAAGACCGTCACGAAGAGATCGCCGCCGATCATCAGCGCGATTTCCGACGCGGCCGCATCGACCGAGGCGAATTCGCCGCCCGGATGGGCAAGCTGCGTGATATAGGCCGCGCCCGTGAAGATGAGGCCGCCGATCACCGCGATGATCATGATCGCCCGCGGCATGGTGCGGGTCGGCTCGCGCGTTTCCTCCGTCAGCGTCGAGACGGCGTCGAAGCCGAGGAACGAATAGGCCGCGATGGCAGCGCCTGCGACGGACGCGCCAAACGGCACCGAGGCGTCGAAGAACGGCCGCACGGAGGCAAGGCCGCCGGTCCCGTTGATGGCGACGACATAGCGGGCGGCAAGCGCGACGAAGACGGCCAGCACCGTGAGCTGCACCAGCATCAACACGATGTTGACCCGGTTGGCAAAGGCGATGCCGATGACGTTCACCGCCGTCGTCAAAACGATGAAGCCGACGATCCACAGCCAGGCCGGCACGGACGGGAAGGCCGAGGTCAGGTAGGCCGCGCCGATCAGCCAGATGACCATCGGCAGGAAGAAATAGTCGAGCAGCACCGCCCAGCCGACGAGGAAGCCCGCGCCGGGGTTGAGCGATTTGCGGGCATAGGTATAGGCGGACCCCGCGACCGGGTAGACCTTGGCCATGATGCCGTAGCTCACCGCCGTCAGGAAGATCGCGAGCGCGGCGATGAAATACGCCATTGCCGTCGTGCCGTCGCTCGCCGACGCAAGGGCGCCGAACGTGCCGAACACGATCATCGGCGTCATGTAGGCCAGCCCGAACAGCACCACGGACCACAGGCCAAGAGTCCGGTCGAGTTTGATTGTTTGTGTCATGATCCCCTCCTGCCAATGACGGCGTGAAGGGTCGGGGAAGATGGCCCGCAAGCCAATAACCCCAGGGTATTAGGCCCTCACCCGCTCGCCGCCTGGACGACCGTGACGGCGATCATATGGAAGACATCGTCGGCGTTGCAGCCGCGCGAGAGGTCGTTGGCGGGTTTTGCAAGGCCCTGCAAGATGGGGCCGATGGCCGTGGCGCCGCCGATGCGCTGGGCGATCTTGTAGCCGATGTTCGCCGCATCGAGATTGGGAAAGACGAAGACGTTCGCCTCGCCGTGCAGGGCCGATTGCGGCGCCTTGGCGGCACTGACGGCCTCGACGAAGGCGGTGTCGAACTGCAATTCCCCGTCGATGACGAGGTCGGGAGCCGCCGCATGGGCAAGGCGCGTCGCCTCCACCACCTTGGAGACGCGCGCGTGGGCGGCGCTGCCGGCCGTCGAGAAGGAGAGCATCGCCACCTTCGCCGGCTTGCCGGCGAGCGCCTCGAAGGAGCGCGCCGACATGATGGCGATATCGGCAAGGCCGGCCGCATCGGGATCGACCACCAGCCCGCAATCGGCGAAGACGAAGGCGCCCTTCTTCACATGGTGCGAGGCGCAGAGCATCATCAGGAAGAAGCTCGACACGAGGCCGGCATCCGGCGCACGGCCGATCACCTGGAGCGCGGCGCGCACCGTATCGGCGGTGGTGGCGACCGCCCCGCCGACCGTTCCGTCCGCCTCGCCTTCCCGCACCATCATGGCGGAAAAGACGAGCGGCGAGCGGACGGCTGCGTGCGCAGCGGCCTCGTCGACACCCTTGCTCTCGCGCAGCGCGTGGTAGGCAGCGGCAAAGCCCGCCGTCAGCGGCGAGGACGCCGGATCCTCGACGCGGATTTCGCCCGGTTCCGCGCCCGCGGCGGCAAGCCGCGCCTCCACCGCCTTGCGGTCGCCGACGAGGGTGATGCGGGCAATGCCGGCGCGCGACGCACGCACGGCACCCTCGACGATGCGCAAATCCTCGCCTTCGGCAAGCACGATATGACGGGGAGCAGCCTTCGCGGTTTGGAGAATGCGGTCCAGCGGCTTCATCACGCATGCCCCAGATAGTGGATGCCGACAAGAATGAAGAGGCCGATGAAGACGGTCTCGGCCACGACAAGCGCGACGGCGTCGCCCCCGACATCCAGCACGCGGCGCAGCGAGGTGCGCATGCCGACCGCGACGATGCCGGCGAGCAGCGCCCAGCGCGAAGCTTCCGTGCCGGCCTTGGCCGCCATTTCCGGGATGAGGCCGAAGGAGTTGAGCGCGGCGAAGATGAGGAAGGCGACGACGAAGCCCGGCAGCAGTGGCGGGCGCTTGCCCGTCTCGCCTTCCGGCTGCGGCACGTTGCGCAGGACAAGCGAGAAGATGAGCACCACCGGCGCCAGCGTGGTGACGCGGATGAGCTTGACAAGCGTCGCCGTCTCGCCCGCCTCGGGCGACACGGAAAAGCCGGCGCCGACGACCTGCGCCACGTCGTGGATCGTGCCGCCGAAGAAGATGCCGGTCGCCCGTGCGTCAAGCCCTAGCGTCTGGGCGAGAATCGGGTAGGCGATCATGGCGAGGGTGGAGAGCACCGTGACCGAGAGCACGGTGAAAATGAGATTGCGCTCGGAGAACTCGTTCTTCGGCAGCACGGCGGCAATCGCCATGGCAGCAGAGGCGCCGCAGATTGCGACGGAGCCGCTGGTCAGCAGCGCGAGCCGCCAGCCGCGGCCGAGCAGCCGCGCCGCGATCAGGCCGAAGGCGATGGTGGCGGCGATGGCCGAGACGAGCAGCAGGATGGTGCTGGCGCCGAGCCCGATCAGGAGATCGACGCTGATGCGCATGCCGAGCAGCGCCACGCCGATGCGCAGCACCTTCTTGGCGCAGAAATCGATGCCCGCGACGCAGCGCCCCTCCTCCGAGAGGAAATGGAAGGCGATGCCGAGCAGCAGCGCCATCAGCATGGCCGGCGCGCCGTAGTGATCGGAGAGGAACTGCGCGGCGACCGCCACGGCGGCGGCCACCGCGAAACCCGGCCAGTAGGCGAAAAAGCCCGAGGGCACGCCCCGGAAACGGTCTTGGACAGAAGCGGCGAAGGTCATGATGTCGTTCCGGTCGCGTGGGGAAGCCTTGCCCGCCCGGTCGTCCGGGCGGGCGTCGCGTCTTGGGAAATCAGGCGCGCTGCTGCGGGCGCATGTCGGCGGGATCGATGCCGGCGACCGGCACCGGCTTCTTCATCGCATCGCGCCGGAAGGGCTCGCCGAGCTCCTGGTTGAGGATGACCTCCACGAAGGTCGTCACGCCGCGTTTCTGGTCCTCGATGGCGGCGGAGAGCGCCTCGGTGAGGCCGGCGGGCGTGTCGACGGCGACGCCCTTCAGGCCGCAGCCCTCGGCGACCTTCGCGTAGCTGAGGTTGGGGTTCAGCTCCGTGCCGACGAAGTTGTTGGAATACCAGAGCGTCGTGTTGCGCTTTTCCGCACCCCACTGGTAGTTGCGGAAGATCACCATGGTGATCGCCGGCCAGCCCTTGCGGCCGATGGAGCCCATCTCGTTCATCGAGATGCCGAAGGCGCCGTCGCCGGCAAAGCCGACCACCGGCACGTCCGGGCAGCCGATCTTCGCGCCGACGATGGAGGGGAAGCCGTAGCCGCAGGGGCCGAACATGCCCGGCGCAAGGTATTTCCGGCCCTCCTCGAAGGTCGGGTAGGCGTTGCCGATGGCGCAGTTGTTGCCGATGTCGGTGGAGACGATCGCCTCCTTCGGCAGCGCCGCCTGGATCGCCCGCCAGGCCTGGCGCGGCGACATGCGGTTCGGCTCACGGTTGCGCGCGCCCTCGTTCCATTCGGTGCCCGGATCGTCATCCTCGTGGTCCATCGAGGAGAGCTGCTGCTGCCAGGCCGAGCGGGTGTGGTGAACCGCCGCCTTGCGCTCCTCGCGGCCGGCATCGCCTGCCGAGGGCGAAAGCTGCTCGAGGATCTGGCCGGCGACCTGCCTGGCGTCGCCGCAGATACCGACCGTCACCTTCTTGGTGAGGCCGATGCGGTCCGGGTTGATGTCGACCTGGATGATCGCGGCGTTCTTCGGCCAGTAGTCGATGCCGTAGCCCGGCAGCGTCGAGAACGGATTGAGCCGGGTGCCGAGCGCCAGCACCACATCGGCGCGGGAGATGAGCTCCATCGCTGCCTTCGAGCCGTTGTAGCCGAGCGGTCCGACCGACAGGCGATGGCTGCCGGGGAAGGCGTCGTTGTGCTGGTAGCCGCAGCAGACCGGGGCGTCGAGCCGTTCGGCGAGCGCCATGGATTCACCGATGGCACCGCCGATGACGACGCCGGCGCCGTTGAGGATGACCGGGAACTTCGCCTCCGAGAGGAGCTTTGCCGCCTCCGCGATCGCCTGCGGGCCGCCGGACGGGCGCTCGAAGCGCACGATGGCCGGCAGGTCGACGTCGATCACCTGGGTCCAGTAGTCGCGCGGGATGTTGATCTGCGCCGGGGCGCAGCCGCGCCAGGCCTTCTCGATGACGCGGTTGAGCACTTCGGGAATGCGCGAGGGATCGCGCACCTCTTCCTGGTAGCAGACCATCTCCTTGAACATCGCCATCTGGTCGACTTCCTGGAAGCCGCCCTGCCCGATGGTCTTGTTGGCCGCCTGGGGCGTGACCATGAGGAGCGGCGTGTGGTTCCAGTAGGCGGTCTTGATGGCGGTGATGAAGCCGGTGACGCCCGGGCCGTTCTGGCCGATGGCGATGGACATGGTGCCGGTCGCGCGGCTGAAGCCGTCCGCCATCATGCCGGCATTGGTCTCGTGGGCGCAGTCCCAGAACGTGATGCCGGCCTTCGGGAAGAGGTCCGACACCGGCATCATGGCCGAGCCGATGATGCCGAAGGCATGTTCGAGCCCATGCATCTGGAGAACTTTGACGAAGGCTTCCTCGGTGGTCATTTTCATGGCTGCTTCCTTTCCTTGCGGAATTGATCGGTGTTTCGGGCGGTCAGAGGATTTCGTCGCGGAGATAGTACCAGCGGTACATCCCCCATTGGCCGAGCCGGCGGAACGGCGTCAGGAGGCCGTGGCTCGGCAGCGGCGAGGTGAAGATGGGAAGGTCGAGCCCGGCGCCCTTGCCGGCGACCATCTGCGCCATGCGCCGTCCGGCCTGGGCCGAGTACATGACGCCGTTGCCGCCGTAGCCCATGGCGTAGAACAGCTTCTGGGACGGGTCCGGCTGGAAGATGCGGGGCATCATGTCGTGGCTGACATCCACCCAGCCCCACCAGGAATAGTCGATCTCGATGCCGCGCAGGACCGGGAACTTCCGGTAGAGGCCCTCCAGCAGCAGCGCCAGGTGCTTCGGGTTTGGCGCATCGCGCCCGGTGATGGCGCTGCGGCTGCCGATCTGCACGCGTCCGTCGGGCAGCATGCGGTAGTAGTGGCGCAGCGTGCGCGTGTCGGTGAGCGGAATGCGCGCCTTGAAGTTCAGCGCGTCGCGCTCGCCGTCCGTCAGCACCCGCGTGACGACCGAGTTCGACAGGATCGGCATCAGCCGCCGGCTGGTCAGCGCGCTCATCCCGGCGGAGGTGTAGCCGGCCGTCGCGACGCAGACGATGCGGGCGCGCACCGTGCCGCCCGGCGTCGTCAGGTAGTGCATGCCGCCCTTCGCCCTGCAATCGAGCACGGGGCTCGACGTATGAACCTTCGCGCCGAGGCGGCGGGCGAGCTTCAGGTAACCGAAGGCAAGCTTGGCGGCGTGGATGCCCATGCCGTCCGGCTCGTACATCGCCCCACGGGCCTCCTCGTCGCGAACGAAGTCGCTGTGGACCTCACCGCGCGAGACCATGCGGGCGCGGTAGCCGAAGATGTCGTTGAGGACGCGCACCTCGCTTTCGAGCGCGGGCAGGACCTTGTCGCGGTGGGCGATGTAGAGGTGGCCGCCGTCCTGCGGGTCGCAGTCGATCTCCGGCTCGCGGATGAGCGCGCGGAAGAGGTCGAAGCCGTCGGCTATCTCGGCATGCAGCTTGCGGGCGACGTCGACGCCCCAGCGGGCGATCCATTGCGAGCGCTTCAGGCGGCCGGCGGAAATCTGCGCCTGCCCGCCGTTGCGGGTGCTGCATCCCCAGGCGACGCCGTTCGCCTCCAGCACCGTCGCCTTGATGCCGTGCTCGCGGGCAAGGTGGATGGCGCAGGAAAGGCCAGTATAGCCCGAGCCGATGATGGCGACGTCGACATCCATGTCGCCCGTCACCGGCCCGTCGTCCTCCGGCTCGGGACCGGCGGTGCCGATCCAGTAGGTGGGCGCATAGTCCTTGCCGGTGCCGGGGCTTGCGGCATGTTCGGGATCGTAGGCGGGATCGAACGGTTCCCGGCCGGCCTTGAGGAAGGTGGTGTGCTGCTGCATGGCCTTGCTCCCAGCCTAGTAGCGCGGCGGCAGGACCGGCCGGTTCTTCCGGAAGGCCTGCTTGCGGACGATCTTTCCGTCGCGGAAGGTGAAGAGGTCGCAGCCCTCCGCCACGACGCGGCTGCCGTCGGCGGCCGTGCCGGAGAAGGTCCATTCCGAGACACCCCGGTCGCCGTCGACGAAGTGGCTGTGGTCGCCCCATTCGGCATCCGGCATCGCCGTCCACACGCCGCTGAACGCCTCCGCGATCGCCGCTCGCCCGGTGATCCGCGTGCCGTAGACCTCCGGCCCGCCGACGGCGTTGAAGATGCAATCTTCCGCGAAGAAGCGCATGACCCCGTCGATGTCATGCCGGTTAAAGGCATCGAACAGACGTTTGAGATCGGTTGCAGAGAGTGTCATGGTCCTGTCCTTTGGTGTCGAAAGGCATGGCTTCGCCGTCGACGGCAAACGCCGTCTTCAAAGGCCGCCAGGCCGGATGCGAATGGAGTGTCGGGTCGGTTGCCGGACTAGATGCGCCCCTTCCAGGGGATCAGCACCTTTTCGAGGTAGCGGATCAGAAGGTCGAAGGCGAAGGCGAAGATGCCGATGATGAAGATGCCCATGATCACCGTGTCGCTTTCGAGGTTCTCGGCCGCGTTAAGGACCATGAAGCCGAGGCCGCGGTTCGCGGCGACCATTTCGGCCGCCACCAGCGTCGTCCAGCCAACACCGATGCCGATGCGCATGCCGGTGAAGATTTCCGGCAGGGCCGCCTTCATGATCACCTGGCCGATGACCTGGCCGCGGGTGGCGCCCATCGCATAGGCCGCATGGATCTGCTCTGTGGAGACCGAGCGCACCCCTGCCCTCGCGGCGATCGCCATCGGCGCGAAGATCGCCAGATAGATGAGGAACACCTTCGGGAATTCGCCGATGCCGAGCCAGATGATGACGAGCGGCAGGTATGCGAGCGGCGGCAGCGGCCGGTAGAATTCGATGATGGGATCGAAAAGGCCGCGCACGATGCGGTTGACCCCCATCAGGATGCCGATCGGCACCGCCGTCACCAGCGCCAGCAGGAAGGCCCCGAAGACGCGGGTGAGGCTGGCGAGGGTATGCTGCGTCAGCGTGGAGTTCGAGACCCCCTCCGTCAGGGCCAGCATGAACTTGTCCCAGACCGCGAGCGGAGAAGGCAGGAACAGCGGTTTGACCCAGCCGGATTCCGTCACGAGGAACCAGAGCGCGACGAGCACGAGGGCCGTGAGGAGGCTGATGAAGCCGCTGTTCCCGTCACCGGGGGCGCCGAAGATCTTGCCGGGCCTGACCGAACGGGTCCTGTTCACTTTCTCAAGCATGAGCCACCTCCGGGTTGCCGGATTCACGTTCGTCGCCATAGATGATGCCGAGCACTTCCTCGCGCATGCGGATGAATTCCGGGCTCGACTTGATCGCCCTGGCATTGCCCTCGGCAAGGAAGCGGCGGTTGAAGTCGAGTTCGTAGGTATGGGTGATGCGGCCGGGGCGCGGCGACATGACGATGAGCCGCGAGCCGAGGAACAGCGCTTCCTCCACGCTGTGGGTGATGAAGAAGAACATCTTGTTGGTGAGCTGCCACACCTTCAGGAGCAGTTCCTGGATGGTCTCGCGCGTCAGGGCGTCGAGCGCGGCCATCGGCTCGTCCATCAGCAGCATGGCGGGGTCGCAGGTCAGCGCCCGCGCGATGCCCACGCGCTGCTGCATGCCGCCGGAAAGATGGTAGATCATGTGGCGGTGGAAATCCTGAAGCCCCACGAGGGCGAGGTTCCTGGTGGCCAGCTCCCGCCGCGTCGCCTTGTCGACCCCGCGCAGCTTCAGGCCGAATTCGGTGTTCTCGATGACGTTGAGCCAGGGCAGTAGGGCGTGCTTCTGGAAAACCACGCCGCGCTCGGCGCCGGGGCCGATGACCTGGTGGTTGCCGAGCGTGATGTCGCCTTCCGAGGGCGCCATGAAGCCTGCCATCAGGTTGAGCAGCGTCGTCTTCCCGCAGCCCGAAGCGCCGAGCGCGACGACGAAATCGCCGCTCCTGATGGTCAGATTGACCCCCTTCAGGGCGATCACCGCCTGGTCCGAGTAAAGGCCCGGATAGGTCAGACTGATATTCCTGACGCTAAGTGTTTCCATGAGAAATGCCTCCCTGCACCCCGGTCACGGTCTGTAAGCGATGACGCACGCACCGGCCGCTCCCACGGCCGGCGCATCCGGCGGGCGCCTTTACTTTGCGGCCGCCTTGGCGAAGTCTGCATTCACGAAGGGCGCATAGTCGTCGAGCGCCTTGCTGATCTGCTTTTGCTCGACGAGGAACCGGGCGCTTTCGTTGAGCGCCCGGGTCGCGCCGCCACCCAGCCAAGTATCGGAGGCCTGTTCGTCCGCATTCGGGAAGGACAGGAGCTCCAGCGCCTCAACCGTGCTCGGGCCGTCGCCGCCGATCAGCTTGACGATGCCCTGGACCTGGGAAGAGTCCGCCGTCCAGGCCGCCTTGTCGGCATTGTAGTGCGCATAGGACTGGGCGAGAACCTTGGTGAAGGCCTCCATGAGCTTGGGGTTTTCCGCCGCCCAGTTCTTGTCGACGACAAGGCCGTCGAAGGTGGGAACGCTCGCCGCGCCGATGGCCTCAGAATCGGAGATCGTCTTGCCCGTCTTCTGGATTTCCGAGAGCGCCGGCGGCCAGACATAGGCGGCATCGATATCGCCGCGCTGCCAGGCCGCGACGATCTGCGGTGGCTTCAAGTTGAGGATTTCCACCTCGCGCGGATCGATCTTCCAGACGGAATTGAGACCCACGAGCAGATGGAAGTGCGAGGTGGACACGAAGGGCACGGCGACCTTCTTGCCCTTGAGGTCTTCCGGCTTCTCGATGCCGGAGCCGTCGCGGGCGACCAGCGCCTCCGACTTGCCGATATTGTCGAGGATCCAGAAGAGCTGCAGGTCGACGCCGCGGGTTGCGGCCGCGGCCGTGCCGGTCGAGCCGATCACGCCGATCGGCACGTCGCCGGAGGCAAGCGCCGTCGTGATGTCGCCTGCCGACGAGAACTGGCGCCAGTCGATCTTGTAGCCGGCCTCTTTCGCGGCCGCATCGAAGCGGCCGTCGGCGATGGCGGCCACGAACGGGCCGACGATCTGCTGGTAGCCGACCACGAGGCTGGTTTCTGCGTAAGCCATGCCTGACACGGCAAGACCGGCCACGAAGCTGGTGGCGGCGGCCAGGCGTTTGAATTGTCTTGAAAGCATCATCGTTCCTCCTCATCGATTGGTGCTTGAGCCGGTTGCCCCGGTCTTCTTGACAAAAGTGATAAATGCGGTGCCCCGCTTGCGTTATATCCAGTTTGGAAGTTGAATAAATCCAGTTCTACCGTCAGGAGTGGATTTTCGTGCGCACCAACGTCTCCGAGACGATCTTCTTCATCGATCGGGAAAGTCGGCTTGGCCTGCAGGCACAGCTCCGCGAGACGGTGGTCTCGGCTGTTCTCGCCGGGCGCATCCAGCCGGGCGCGCATCTGCCCTCCACCCGCAAGCTCGCCGACTATCTCAACATCTCGCGCATCACAGTCACGCTCGCCTATCAGGAGCTCGTCTCCCAGGGCTATGTCGAGGTCGCCAATCGCAGCTCCTATAGGATATCGGGCAATCCGCCCGGCAAGGCGCTGGCGAACGATCCCCCCTCAGCCGGCCGCGACCCCATAGACTGGAGCAGCAAGATCAAGATGAACTTTGCGGTCGTCCGGCAGATCCCCAAGCCGCTCGACTGGCGGCGCTACCCCTACCCATTTCTTTACGGCCAAATGGATCCCTCGCTCTTCGACCTCAACGCTTGGCGCGACTGCGCGCGCAGGGCGTTGGCGCGCGAGGACTTCATCCTGATGGCAAGCGACTTTGCCGCCGCCGACGACGTCCGGCTCGTCAATTATATCTGCTCACGCACGCTGCCGCGGCGCGGCATCCACGCCAATCCGGACGAGATCCTCGTCACCGTGGGCGCGCAGAACGCGCTCTGGATCGCGACGCGGCTGATCCTCGAAAAGGGCTCGAGCGCCGTCTGCGAGAACCCCTGCCATCCCGATATCAGCGCATCGCTTTTCCTCAGCGGCGCGAAGGTGACGGCCATCGACGTGGATGGCGAGGGTCTGCCGCCGGAGGGCCTGCCGATGGACGTCGACGCCGTCTTCGTCACGCCGAGCCACCATTCGCCGACCGGCGCGACCATGCCGATCGACCGGCGTGCACGGTTGCTGGAGGCGGCGCAGGAGAAGGATTTCGTGATCGTCGAGGACGACTATGAGTTCGAGATCAGCTATCTCGCCCCGCCCTCACCGGCCCTCAAGGCCTTCGACGCTACCGGGCGCGTGCTTTATATTGGCAGTTTTTCCAAGTCGCTGTTTCCCGGCCTGCGGCTCGGGTATCTCGTTGCGCCTGCGCCGTTCATCCGCGAGGCGCGGGCTCTGCGCTCGCTTATGTTACGCCATCCCCCCGGCCACCTCCAGCGCACCGCAGCCTATTTCCTGGCGCTCGGCCACTACGATGCCGTGCTGCACCGCATGCGCACCGAATACCACAAGCGCCATGTGCTGATGGGCGATGCATTGCGGCGGGAGGGCCTGACGATCGCCGGCTCCTGCGACTTCGGCGGCACGTCGTTCTGGATGGAGGGGCCGGAAGGCCTTGACGCCGACCGCCTCGTGCGGGAACTGCGGCAGGACGGCGTGCTCGTGGAGTCCGGATCACCCTTCTTTCCGCAGAACAACCGGACCTGCCGCTATTTCCGAATGGGCTATTCGTCGATCCCGGGCGCCAACATTCCGGAAGGCATCGCAAGGGTCCGGGCCCGGATCGACCGGCTGATGGACACGCAAGCGGGTTAAAGCCGGAAAGACGGGCCGCCAGACGCCCGCGAGAGTTTTCTCCGCGGGCGTCTTCCTGCCGGTCCTATTGTGCGCCCTCATCGGCGGGGCCTGCATGCATCGTGGCGTCGTTTTCCGGACCGTCGACGATGAGATACCCCGCAAGCCCGCGCTCGGCGCGCGACAATGCGTGGTCGACCAGCACATAGTGCCCGCCTCGGTCGATCTTGAAGTCGACGATCGTGGCACCGCCTGGCGGTACGGTGACGGTCTGCACGTTCGTCGTCGGCGGCGTGGTCACGCTGCCGAAGGCATAGACGTGGTCGAAGATCTCACCGATGACGTGGAAGGACGAAGTGTAGTTCGGCCCCCCAACGCCGAAGAAGATGCGCACCGTGTCGCCGGCATTGGCATAGAGCGGATGCGATTTCGTCAGAGCTCCAACGGCCCCGTTGAAGAGGAAATATTCCGGCCGTTCGGAGGAAAGCTTGTCGTAGTCCATCTCCATGTCGCCCTTCGTGCCGAAGGGCTCGACCGTGTAGAGCTCGCCCTGCATGACATAGAACTCGCGGTCGACCTGCGGCAGGCCGCCCTCGGGCTCGACAAGGATCATGCCGTACATGCCGCTTGTGATGTGATGCGCGACGCTGGGCGTGGCGCAATGATAGACGTATATGCCAGGCTTCAGCGCCTGGAAGGTGACGACGCTTTCTTCGCCCGGCGCTGTCTGGGTGAAGTCCGCTCCGCCGCCCGGGCCGGTCGCCGCATGGAAATCGACCGAATGCATCATTACGCTGTCGGACGCGTTCTTCAGGTGGACCTCGACGGTGTCGCCGACGCGAACGCGCACGAAGGGCCCCGGCACCTTGCCGTTGAACGTCCAGTAGACATAGGTCGTGCCGTCGTCGAGCCGGCCCTTCAGCTCGACCGTCTCGAAATCGACGCGCACCACCTGGGCCGGCCGCGAGCCGATCGGCCCCGGCAGGTCGGCAGGATCGTGCACGATGTCCGCCGCATCCATGTCCATCGTCTCGCGCGCACCCGGCATGACACGCAGGAGACCTTCCATGCCGGCAAGCCTGTGGCCGGCGATAGAGCAGAAATAGGCGAATTCGCCGACCTTGTTGGCCGTGAAGGAGAAGGTGGACGAGGCGTTCTTGCCGACGACAACGGAGGAACGCGCCGCATACTGGTCGATGACCACGTCGTGTTCGGCGCCCTCCCCGTTGATGAGGTTGATCTGCACGATCTCGCCTTCGTGCACCATCAGTTCGGGATTGACCTGCCCGTCGATGTCGCCACCGACACCGATATAGACCATGCGCCCGCCCGCAATGCCGGTCTTGAGGGTGAAGGTCGTGGCGCTGTGATAGCTGGTGCCGAGTGCCGGATCGACCCGCTGCTGACTGTCAGCGCTACCAGACGCATCCCCTGCTTGTCCACTTGTCGGCTGAGCGGCGTGATCGTGGGTCTGCGCTGCCACAGGCAGGGCAAGAAGGGCTATCGCCGATAGGCCAATGGCGGCGGCGAGGGTTCGTCCGAACCGCCGGCCGATGATCGCGTTTGCCGAAAACGCTGCCGCAATGCCTGTAAGGACCAGTAAAACCGCATCCGTCATGATGTCCTCCTTTCACGCAAATCTTGCGTCCCCGACTGCGCGTCCAGCATGGTTGCGTACCGCCGGTTTTGAAGGACGTCAAGAGCGGCCCCGCTCCGGCGATCTGCCCTGGTCGACGACCTCCCAGGGGCGGACATGGACGAGTGCGGGATCGTCGGCGTGCTTGAGCAGCATGCGCGCCACGCGTTCCTGCCAGAGCGCTGCGAATGTGGCCTCCTCGTCTGCGCCCGCAGTTCCTGCCGCAACCTTCGCAAAGAGCGTCCGCATCCCCTCTGCCGACGGCACCGGAGCGGTGTCGAGGTCGAGAACGACGCCGCTGCCTGTATCGCGCCGGCGCAACGCCATGAGGCCGCGAATGGGCGCATCGAACCGCAGGAGATCGCGGCGCGCGAAGCGGCGGTTCATTCCGATGCCGCCGAAGCCGGTCTCGGGCGCAGCGCCCGTCAGCAGCATCGCGATTGTGGCAATGACGCCGGTCGTGCCGTCATCGCGCGCATCACGCATATGGACTTCGATATTGCCGCGCTCGGGCATGTCGTCGCCATAGAGCCGGGCGAGACCCTTGCGGATCATCAGGTAGGCGCCGGCAACGGTCGGGCAGGAATGCCCGGCAAGCTTTACCGCATCTGCATAGCGATAGGTGATGGTGCCGCCCGCCGATGCGCCGAAAAACGCCGCCAAAGGTTCGCGCAGCGTAATGGCAGGGACCCGGTCGAAGAAATCGGGAAAATCCATGTGTGCCTCCGTCATTCGTCAGGGTTCATTCCGCGGCAACCGGAATTTCGGCTTCCGCGAGATCGGCCGCCCGGGCCGCCGCGACCGCGAGCCAGTCCCGGTAGAGGCAACGATCCTCCTTGGAGAAAGAAGCGCGCCGACGCATGTCGTCGAACGTCTCGCCCGGATGGCAGCGGTCGTAGTCGTCGCGCACGAGCGCTTCGAGAGAGGCTAGGTCCTTGAAATCGCGTGACATGATGCTCACTCCTTCGTGCGGGCGGAATACCGGCCATGGTCGCAGGGCCCGGAGCCCGTTCGCTCGCAGTCGTCGAATGCCGGGAGGAACCAGGATGGGCAATTTCCAAGCCCTAGATTGAGGACGCAGAACATGATTTCGAGGCGCTCCGCGCGCTCGTAAGACCCTGCTCTTTGCCGCCTGAAGACGGTTTCCATTTGACGCATCGTATCGCTCTCCAAAAAGATATATTCAGAATGTATCTTTTAAGACGGGACGACAAGGACTATTTTGTCGCGCCTGCGGCCCCCCGTATTTTCTTTCACCGCAAGGCCGCCCGGTTCGCATGGAGGAACAGATGGCAACCATCCCGGCGCAGATGCCAGAGGGCTTCGAGGCATACGGCCGCTCCCCGGACTTCACCCCTGAGACGCTGCCCGCCCGACTGCAATCGGCCCACACGACGAAGGCCGGCACATGGGCGATGCTTCATGTCATCGAGGGCGAAGTCCTCTACCGGCTCGAACCGCCCCATCACGGCGAGCAACGCGCCAAGGCCGGCGAGGCAATCGTGATCGAGGCCGAGGTCCCTCATCGCGTCGCCTTCACCGCGCCGGGACGGATCTTTGTCGAGTTCTACAGGAAGAAAGACAGCGGCACGCCCTGACGGGCCGGCGCCGGTCACCGCCGGTAAAACATGATAAAATAACTCCAGTAATTTGATGTGGATCAAATTACTCAAGTTTTCCTTCCCGTAAGGTCCGCCCGAGATTTGGTGACGGGCGAGCCTGGCGGGTTGATGATGGGTGGCGAATTCTCACGGTATTTCGCCAATGCAGACGGCACGAACCCGCTGCGCAACGCATTTTCCCGCCGCAGCGCGGTCATGCCGTTCCGGGGAAGGCAGCGCCTTGCCTCCGCCGACATCCAGTCCGCATGGCAAGGACTGCTGGCGGCCCCGACCCTGCCGGGCAAGCGCCTCGCCTATATCCATGTTCCCTTCTGCACGAACCATTGCCTGTTCTGCGGTTTCTACCGCAATGCCTACGTTCCGGATGCAGGGGCGGCCTATGCCGACCTCCTCGTCGAGGAAATCCGGCGCGATGCCGCCGCACCCGCCCTGCAGGAAAGCCCGATCCACGCCGTCTATCTCGGCGGCGGCACGCCGACGGCCCTCAGCGCGGCCGAGCTTTCCCGCATCATCGAAACCGTGAGGGCCGCGCTTCCGCTTGCCGCCGATTGCGAGATCACCGTCGAGGGCCGCATCATCCATTTCGACACGGAGAAGATCGACGCCTGCCTCGAGGCCGGTGCGAACCGCTTTTCCATCGGCGTTCAGAGCTTCGACACGGCGGTGCGCCGCCGGCAGGGGCGGCGCGCGAGCCGCCAGGAGGCGATCGCCTTCCTTGAAGCCCTGCGCGACCGCGACCGCGCGGCGCTGGTGATCGACCTTCTCTATGGATTGCCCGGCCAGACGCCGGAGGTCTGGCGACAGGATCTCGAGACGGCGGTCGCGCTCGGTCCGGACGGGATCGACCTCTACGGCCTCAACCTCATTCCCGGCACGCCGCTCGCAACGGCGATAGCCGCCGGAAAATTCCCCGCCGCCCCCGGCCTTGCCGAGATCGGCGAGTTCTACGCCACAGGCGCGGATTTCTTCCGGCGCCGCAACTGGCGGCAGATCAGCAACAACCATTGGGCCCGCACAACGCGCGAGCGGAACCTCTACAATCTCCTCATCAAGGAAGGGGACGATTGCCTCGCCTTCGGCGCGGGTGCCGGCGGCTCCATCGGCCGCGCCAGCTACGGGCTCGCGAGCGACCTTGCGCACTATACCGAGAGCGTTCGCGCCGGCCGCAAGCCCATCGGCCTCCTTGCCATGGCCGATGATCTCCGGCCGCTGCGCAACCTCGTCACGGCAAGCTTCGAGGCCGGCCGCCTCGACATGGCCGCGCTGGATAGCCTTGCCGGAGAGGGAACCGCGGCCTTCCTGGCGCCCCTCGTCACCCAATGGGAGGCGGCCGGCCTTCTTACCCTTTCCGACGGCATTGCCGACCTCACCGTGGCGGGGCGCTTCTGGTACGCCAACCTGATCTCCGCCCTCCACGACATCCTTGAAAACAGGCTCCTGTCCGCCGTGGACGCCGCCTGAACGACAGCGCATCTGAAAGGAGCACCCATGCAGCATCTGAGCCACGCGGAAAAGATCGAGCGAATCCGGCAGGCCATCGCCGAAAAGCCCGACGGCATCCTGGAATCCCTCGCCGCCGAATTCGCGGTACCCGTCCAGACCGTCGTCGAATGCGTTCCCGGCGACGGCGTGACACGCATCGACGGCAGCCGCTTCGTCGACGTTTTGACCGACATCGCCGAATGGGGCGACATCACCTTCATCGTCCACACCAAGGACGCCGTCGTCGAGGTCTGCGGGCCCATGCCGACGGGCAGGATCGGCCACGGCATGTACAATCTCCAGGGCGGCGCAAGCGGCCTTTCCGGCCATCTGCGCCCGGACAGGTGCGCGTCCATCTTCCTCGTCCGCCGCCCCTTCATGGGCATGGAGACGATGTCGGTGCAGTTCTTCAACGCCGAGGGCGAGACGATCTTCAAGATCTATGTCAGGCGCGACGAGGCCCGCAGGCTGAAGGCCGACCAGATCGAGCGCTTCAACCGGCTGGCAACGCTGTTTGCGCAGACGGCCGGCAATGCCTGACATGCGCCCGCTGGTGATCTTTGGCGCGAGCCGGGGCGTCGGGCTGGAACTGGCGCGGCTGGAATGCGCCGCGGGCCGGCGCGTGATCGCGCCGGTGCGCCCGCAATCAGACGTCGCCGCGCTGGACGGGGCCGGTGCGGCCTTCCTGCGCGCCGATGCCCTGTCGCGGCAGGACGTGACCGGCACCCTCGCCCGGATCGGCGGCGACTTCGACATCGTCTCGACGCTCGGCGGACAGGCGGACGACGGCCGCCGGGCCGACGACGAGGGCAATATCAACGTCATCGACGCGGCCGTGGCGACGGGACGGGCAAGGCGGTTCGTCCTCGTCACCTCCATCGGCTGCGGGGAGATGGCGCCCTTCCGCTCGGCGCGGGCCATCGCGGCCTTCGGCGCGGCGGTCGACGCCAAGACGCTCGCGGAGGAGCGGCTGAGGGCGAGCGGCCTCGACTGGACGATCGTCCGGCCCGGCGGCCTCGTCTCCGAGCCCGCGACCGGGCGGGGCCTTCTTTTTGAGGACCCGCAGATGCACGGCTTCATCCACCGGGCGGACGTCGCGCGGCTGGTGTTCCGGGCCCTGCGCGATATGGCGACCGCCGGCCATGCCTTCGCCGCCGTCGATGCCGGACGGATGAACAGCGTGAACGCCCTTCCTCCCTTCCCTCTCGCAGAACGGGATTTCCAGCAGTGAACACCGGCACCCTCATGATCATCCTCATGCTGCTTCCGGGCGGCGGCTATTCCTCCAGCTTCGTCAGCACCGACACGCCGCAGGAATGCGAGCAGCGCCTCGCGCGCATCCGCCCGATCCTGGAAGGCGGCACGGCCGAACTGAAGGAGGCCGGCTGCTATGCGACCAGCGCCACGTTCGACGACTTCGACCACGATCCGCCCACCGATGCCCCGCACCACACCTTCCTCCTCACCCTTACCGGCGACAGGGCGACCGTGCGCAAGCTCGCAAGCGAGGCGGACTGTCGCGCTGCACTGGAGCAGGCGGAGGGATCGGCCGGGCAGTCCCGCTACTGCACCACGTCGACCCAGGACATGACGGGCGGCGGGGACTGACCGCCGCAAGAGGCAACCGGGCGCCGGAAGGCGCCCGATATCTGGAGAGGCATTCATGAGAGGGTTTTCAATGGGCGGGCGCCGGCATTGCGCGCTGGCGGCGCTGCTGCTGTCCGTTTCGCCGCCGGCGCTGCAGCCTGCGCTGGCCGAGGAGCCGGCAGGCACCTGGCTGGATACGGTGACCGTCGTCGGCACGCGCACGGAAATGGCCGTCAGGGACAATCCGCGCTCCGTCGTGGTGATCACGAAGGAGGATATCGAGAAGCGCTCCGCCGACAGTGTCGCCGAGCTCCTGCGCGACGTGCCGGGCGTCGAGATCGCCGATGAATCGGTCGCCGGCATGAAGCGGCTGCGCATCCGCGGGGAAAGCTCGCGCCGCGTGACCATTCTCGTCGACGGTCAGGAGATCACCGACCACAGCACCTACGGCACGCCGCTTCTGGTCGATCCCGCCACCATCGAGCGGATCGAGGTGGTCAAGGGCCCGTCCTCCGTGCTCTACGGCGCGAAGGCCATCGGCGGCGTCGTCAACATCATCACCAAAAAGGGCGCGAACAAGCCGGTCGAGGTCGAAGGCGGCGGCACCTACTATTCGGGTTCCGGCGGCTGGCAGAGCTGGGCCGCCGTCTCGGGCAGCAAGGACGGCTTCGACTACCGCCTTTCCGCCACGGCCGACCGGCACGGCTACCGGCGCGTGCCGAGGGGCCGGTATTCGGCGACCGGAAAGCTCGACGACACCGCGTTCAACGACAAGAACCTCTATGCCCACCTCGGCTACCGTTTCGGCGAGGCGGACAATCACTACCTCGCCCTGAAATACGAGCAGCACTTCCTCGAAAGCGAGGGATGGCCGGGGCCGCCCGGCTCGCTCGCCGGGGTCGAGCGCTTCAAGATCGACCTGCCGCAGCGCGACCGCCGCAAGGTCGGCCTCTACTATGACGGCGAGGAGATCGGCGACATCGTGCGCAAGGTCCATGTCGACTTCTACTACCAGACGATCGACCGGCTCTTCGAGAACCAGGTGGGCGTCAGGATGAGCCCGACCCGCACCGTCGACGTCATCTCCACCTCCGACGACCGCATCACCGACTACGGCCTCAACGCCCAGGTCGACCTCGCCCTCCTGGAGGGGCACCAGACCATCGTCGGCGCGCAATATCTCTCGGACAATCTGGTGACGGGCAAGACCTCGACCACGACGATGACCGGCTTCGGCCCCTTCCCGATAACGACGGAGTCGTCCTCAAGGGACAAGGCGCATATCGACACGGTCTCCCTCTATGCACAGGACGAATGGAGCCTCGCCGACGCCGTGAAGCTGACCACGGGCCTGCGGCTGAACCACACGCAGACGGGGCTCGACGAGACGACGGTCGCCGCGCGCGCCGGTTTTGCGGGGACGGACGACACGCGCCTTCTCTCCTCGCTCGGCCTCACCTTCGAGCCGACCGACAGCCTCGTGCTGCGCGCGGGCTATTCGGAGGGCTACATCTCCCCGACGCTGCTCCAGCTCTTCAGCTCGACCACGGCCGGCGGACAGGGCACGATCTACGGCAATCCCGACCTGACGGCCGAGCTTGCGCGCAATTTCGAGATCGGCGCCCGCTATGAGGACGCCGGCCTCGCGCTCGACGTGGCGGGCTTCTACACCAGGGCGAAGGACTACATCACCACCACGCGCTGCGTGGCCGTCACCGCCTATTGCCAGACGACGGGCTCGCCCTCCTCGCCGTCCTCGCTCTATGTCAACGCGGACAGCGCGACGACATACGGCCTCGAATTCCTCGCCGAATACGAGCTTACCTCCGGCTTCTCGCCCTATGTCGGCGGAAGCTGGATCCGGCGGGAACTGGATTTTGCGGGCTACTCGACCTTCGACAGCGACACGCCGGCGCTCTCGGGCCGCATCGGCGTGAAATACGAGGGGGAACTGTGGGAGAAGCCCTTCTGGGCCGATCTCTTCCTGCGCGGCTCCACCGGCAGTCGGCAGACCTATCTCGACGGAACGAGCCTTGTGACGGAAACACTGCCGGGCTGGGGAACGCTCAATCTCGCCTTCGGCGGCAACTACGGCGAAAACGAGCGCCACAGCCTCTCGGTGAGCTTCAACAACATCCTCGACAAGGAATACCGCCCGACCTTCGGGGAACTACCCGGCGTCAGGCGCAGCGTCGAAGTCAGCGCCCGCGTGAAGTTCTGATCGCGCGGGGACACAAACCGCATCGGCGTGCCGCCCACATCCGGCGCGGGACGCCGTAGTCGAACGCCGCAAACGGCTAGGCGGGAAGATGAGCCTGGCAAACAAGCTCCGCCTTGAGGCGCGCCGTCTCCCGGCCAAGCTCGATGAAGCGGTGCGCGTGGCGACTGGCGAAGGCTAGACCGTCCGCTGCGCGAACAGTTCCACCAGGTCGACCGCTTCGCGCGGCTTCGCGTTGAGCTGGAGATGGCTTTCGATATGCTTCAGGTGAAGCGTCATCATCCAGGCAGCTTTCTCGGCGTCCCGCGTATGGAAGGCACCCACGATCCCGGCGTGGTCGTCGTCGCGGCAGTCGCTGAGGCCCGGGGCGCCGAAGAGGCCAATGATGAGCGAGGTGCGCGTCACGAGCTCCTTCATCGTCCGGATCAGGATGCCGTTGCCGGCGACCTGCGCGAGGGCCGTGTGGAACTGCCCCGACAGGCGGATCGCATCGTGCCGGCGGCGCTCCTTGTGTGCGACATATTCCATTTCGAGAAGGCGGTTCAATTCGGCAATGTCGTCCTCGCTGGCACGCTGGACGGCAAGACGCGTGATGTTCGGCTCCAGCGCAAGACGCGCCTCGAAGACCTCGCGAGCCTGCTCGGGCGTCGGCGAGGCGACGAAAGCCCCGCGATTGGCATGAAGCTCGACGACCTCGCGGCTGGCCAGAAGCAGCAGGGCCCGGCGGATGCGCATGCGGCCGACGCCGAAGGCTTCGCACAGGGCGGATTCCGAAAGCTTCGTTCCCGGCGGCAATCTTTGTTCGATTACGGCATCGAAAATGCGCTCGACGATATCGCCTTCGTCGATTCCCTCCGCCTCGACCAGGCTTTGCCGACCCAAATCCACCACCGCATCACCTCAAATACTGCATTCGAGTTCTAAATAGGGCCGTTTCCGTTCACCAACAAGCGGCAATTTCATCGACGATGCCGCCAGCCCTTTGTATACGACCGCTTGACAAAATTGTTAACAATGCGCTCAATGCTCTGGCCAAGGCCGGATGTGGCCGCCCTCGCGGCCCGCTCGCCACAGAAAATAAATCAATGGCCCAGAGGAAGAACAACATGCACAAGCGCACATTCCTGAAACTCTCCGCCCTCGCCGCAGCGACCGTCCTGTCCCTGCCGCTGATGGCGTATGCCGAGAACGCCACGCTCAAGATCGGTTTCGTCGGCGTCACCTCCGGCCCGGCGGCGGCCTGGGGCATTTCCAACCAGCGCTCGATGGAGGCGCGCGCGGCCTGGCTCAACGAGCTCGGCGGCGTGAAGATCGGCGACAAGACCTACAATATCGAGATCGTCGCCTTCGACGACCAGAAGGACCCCAAGCGCGCGATCGCCGGCATGGAGAAGATGGCGCAGGACGGCATCCACTACGTCGTCGGCCCGAACGTCGACGACGGCGCGGCTGCGGTCCGTCCCGCGGCCGAGCAGAACGGCATCATGTATTTCCCCTATTCCTTCCCCAAGGCGCTCTTCTCGCCGCCGGCATCGAACGCCATCCTCGGCATGGTGGCGAACTACCAGTCGGGCCCGGCCATCTACAAGTATCTCATGGAGAACAAGGGCGTGAAGAAGGTGGCTTTCGTCGCCGCCAACGAATCCGACCCGCTGAGCCAGCGTGAATCCGGCATCGCGGCGGCCCAGGCGCTCGGCCTCGACGTCGTCTCGGGCAACGTGACCTATCAGGTGGATACCACCGATTTCACGCCGGTGCTGCTGCCGGTCATCCAGGCTCAGCCCGACCTTCTCGTGCTGTCGGGCGTCTCGCCGGCCAACGCGCCGCAGCTCATCCGCTCGGCGCGCGAACTCGGCTATGAAGGCCTGATCTCGACCGAAACGGCGCAGGACGCGGCCGTTCTCCAGGAAGGCGCAGGCGACCTTGCCGAAGGTTTCATCTCGGTCGGCGGCGCGTCCACGCCGGAACTGGCCAGCGACACGATGAAGGAATTCGTCGAGCGCTACACAAAGATGTTCGGTGAGTACAACGACGAGTCCAACACCAAGGTATACGCTCTCGAATACATCATCGAGACGCTGAAGGCGAACCCGGCGGCCATCGACAATGTCGAGGAATACAAGAAGACCATCGACACGTTCGAAGCGCCGAACCCCTTCATGAGGGGTGACGCCAAGCTGAAATATGTCGGCATGACCTCCTTCGGCCAGAAGCGCCAGGTCTCGGTCCCGCTCGTGGTCAACGAGTACAAGGGCGGCAAATTCGAGACGCTGTTCGTCGGCCAGGTCGACTGATCCGAGCCTGAAACATCTCTACGATAAGGGGATCCGGGCGGCGCGCACCGTCCGGCCGGATCCTCTTAGCCTGAACTTCTTTCCATTGGAGGCTCACGATGGAACAGATAATCGCCAACGGTCTCTACCTTGGTGCGCAATATGCGTTGATCGCCCTCGGGCTCACGCTGATCTTCTCGCTGATGAACGTACTGAACTTCGCCCACGGGCAGATGTACGTCTTCGGCGGCTTCGTCACCTATACGGTCGTCGTCCAGTTCGGCCTTCCCTTCATCGTCGGCCTCCTCGCCTCCGCGGTGATCCTCGCCATCATGGGCGCGGTCATCGAGAAATTCCTCTTCGCGCCGGTCGTGCGCCGGTCCAAGCGCGATGAATCGACCATGCTGCTGGCCGCCGGCATCGCCTTCTTCCTCGATGCCGTCATCCTGCTCCTGTTCGGCGAGAAGCAGCGCGGCGTGCCGAAGATCGTGAACGGCGTCTTCAACTGGGACATGCGCATCATTATGCCCTACGACCGCATCCTGATCGGCGTCCTGGCGATCCTGCTCATCGTGGTCTTCATCGCCTTCATGAACTATTCCCGTGCCGGCCGCGCCATGCGGGCGCTCGCACAGGACCGGATGGCCGCCCAGCTCATGGGGGTCGACGTCGCGCGCTACTCCATGCTCGGCTTCGCGCTCGGCGCCATGCTCGCCGGCCTCGTCGGCGGCCTTCTCGTCACCATCACCGGCGTCAATCTCGGCATGGGCGGCCCGACCTCGATCAAGGCGTTCCTGATGATCATGATCGGCGGCGCGGGCGTCATCTCGGGGGCGATCGCCGGCGGCTTCATCCTCGGCATGATGGAGAGCGTCGGCCTTACCGTGCTCTCGGCCTACGGCGATATCACCTATCTCGTCATCTTCGCCACGCTGATGGTGTTCCTGGCCGTCCGCCCTCAGGGGCTGATGGGCAAGCCGTGGGGTTAAGTTCATGAAAGCGTCAAGACTTCTCGGCTTTTCAGCCTTCCTTCTCGCCGTCTTCGTGCTCGTTCCGCTCTTCATCGGCGCGACCGGCCGCTGGGACTTCTTCTACACCCTCACCTCGGTCGCCCTGCTTTCGGTCGGCGCGGCCGGCGTCTGGCTCACCTTCTACATCGGCCGCATCAATATCGGCCAGGGCGCCTATGCGCTGGTCGGCGGCTATGTCTCGGCCATCCTCGTCACGCAAGGCGGCGTCTCCTTCTGGCTGACGCTGCCGGTGGCCGGCCTCTTCTGCGCCGTCATCTCCGTCCTGATCGGCCTGCCGATCCTGCGCTTGCGCGGCGTCTATTTCGCGATGGTCACGCTGGTGCTGACGGAGGTGGCGCGCCTGTCCGCCCTCGCCCTGCCCATCACCAACGGCGCGAAGGGCATCACCTCGATCCCGCTGCCCGGCGAACTCTCCGTCTTCGGCCTGACGATCATCCCGGCCTTCGGCTCGCTCTCCAATCCGCGCATCGGCTTCTACATGATGGCCGCGGTGCTGATGATCGTGACCTACCTCGTGCTCTGGCGCATCGTGAACTCGCGGCTCGGGCACCTGTGCCGCAGCCTCCAGCAGAACGAGGAGCTTTCGGCCTCGATCGGCGTCAACACCGCCTATCTGAGGGTGCTCGCCTATGCGATCTCCTCGTTCTTCGGCGGCATTGCGGGCGCCATGTTCGCCTCCATCGCGCAGTCGATCTATCCGTCCTCCTTCGTGGTCGCCGACAGCGTGAACTTCATGCTCTACTGCTTCCTCGGCGGGCTCGGCTATGTCTTCGGGCCGATGCTCGGCACGTTCCTGCTCTATTTCGGCTGGGACCTGCTCTCGATTGCCCGGGAATACCAGCTCCTCATCTATTCCGGCGTCATGATCCTGCTCATGCTGGTCCTGCCGAACGGTGTCCTCAGCCTTCTCGACAAGAAGGAGGGCGGCAAATGACCCCCATCCTGCAGATCAAGAACATCACCAAGCGCTACGGCGGCCTGACGGCGGTGAACGATGTCTCCTTCGACGTGAGGGCCGGCGAGATCCTCTCGGTGATCGGGCCGAACGGCGCGGGCAAGTCGACGCTCTTCAAGCTGATCTCCTCCTTCGTGCCGGCGACGAGCGGGGAAGTGCTCTTCAACGGGGAGCGCATCTCCAGCCTCGCCCCGCACAAGGTCGCCCGCATGGGTGTCGTGCGCACCTTCCAGGAAACGACGATCTTCCGCTCCATGACGGTGCGCGAGAACATCATCGTCTCCCATCACCTGCGCTCGAAGGCGAGCCTCCTCGGCTTCTTCCTCGGCACAAAGCAGGCGAAGGAGGACGAGGCGGCCTTCGCGGCCTCGGCCGACGATATTGTCGACTTCCTCGGCCTGCAGGGCATCCGCAACGAGCTCGCCTCCAACCTGCCGCAAGGCCATCTTCGCGCACTCGGCATGGCCATCGGCCTTGCCACCGACCCGAAGGTCATCCTCCTGGACGAGCCCTTCGCCGGCATGAACCATGACGAGACCATGAAGATGGTCGGCCTCGTCCGGCGGCTCCGCGACGAGCGCGGCGTCACCGTCCTCCTCGTCGAGCACGACATGCCGGCGGTGATGAAGATCAGCGACCGGATCGTGTGCATCAATTTCGGCCAGAAGATCGCCGAGGGCACGCCGAAGGAAATCCGCGAGAACGAGAAGGTGATCGAAGCCTATCTCGGCTCCGAAGACGCGGCGATCGGGATGTAAGTCATGACCAAGATATTGAGCGTTGAAAACATTGAACTCTACTACGACCACATCTACGCGCTGAAGGGCGTGTCGATCGACGTGGACGAAGGCGAGACCGTTGCGCTGATCGGCGCGAACGGTGCGGGCAAATCCTCGATCCTGCGCGCGATCACCGGCCTTCGGCCGATCCGGTCCGGGCAGATCGTCTACCAGGGTGAACGGCTCGACGGCACGTCGGCCTCCGATATCGTGCGCCGGGGCATCTCCATGGTGCCGGAGGGGCGCCGCGCCTTCCCGCTGATGTCGGTGAAGGACAATCTGCTGATGGGCGCCTTTACCCGCTCCGACAAGGCGGAAATCGAGCAGACGCTGGAAAACGTGCTGACGCGCTTTCCGCGCCTTCGCGAACGCTATCACCAGCAGGCCAGCACCATGTCCGGCGGCGAGCAGCAGATGATGGTGATCGGCCGGGCCCTGATGGCAAGGCCGAGGCTCCTGCTTCTGGACGAACCGTCCCTCGGCATCGCGCCGAAGCTGGTTCAGGACATCGCCCGCGCCATCGTTGCCATCAGCCGCGACGAGAAGGTCTCCATCCTCCTCGTCGAGCAGAACAGCCGCATGGCGCTCTCGATCTCCAACCGCGCCTACGCGCTGTCCACCGGATCGATCGCCCTGTCAGGCAATTCGAAGGACCTGATGAACGACGACCGCATCAAGGCGGCCTATCTTGGAGGCGAGCTCTGACATGAACATTCTCGTCATCAACCCCAACACGACCGCATCGATGACGGACCATATCGGGAGGGCTGCAGAAGCTGCCGCCGCTTCCGGCACGAAGATCACGGCCGTCAACCCGGCCCACGGCCCCGTCTCCATCGAGGGCTATTTCGACGAGGCGATGAGCCTTGCCGGCCTGCTCGACACGATCCGCCGCAATCCGGATTGCGACGCCGTCGTCATCGCCTGCTTCGACGATACCGGCCTCGATGCCGCCCGCTGCCTCACCGACAAGCCGGTCATCGGCATCGGGGAGGCCGCCTATCATTTCGCCTCGATGCTCTCCAACAAGTTCTCCGTCGTGACCACGCTCGCCCGTTCCGTGCCGGCGCTGGAGCACAACCTTTCCCGCTATGGCCTCGATGCCCGTTGCGCGCGCGTGCGCTCGTCGGAAGTCGCGGTGCTGGAACTGGAACAGCCGGGCTCGAATGCGCGCCAGAAGATCAGCGCCGAGATCGGCCTTGCCGTCACGGAGGATCGCGCGGAGGCCGTCGTGCTCGGCTGCGCCGGCATGGCGGGCCTTGCCGCCGACCTTGCGGCCGAGCACGGCCTTCCGGTTCTCGACGGGGTTTCCTGCGCGGTGAAGATGGCGGAAGCCATGGCCGGCCTCAACATGCGCACGTCGCGCCTCGGCGGTTACGCTCCTCCTCCCGCCGGCAAGCTGAAGCACGCATTCGGCGCCTAGCGCGTCTCCCCCGCGGCTGAAGTAGGCCTCGTCATCGCTTTGCTGTCGAGGCCCGCTCTATCAGCGTGCACCCGGCCTTGTGGATGCGATGCCGCCCCGCGGGCGTTTTCCTTGCAAGCTGCGCGATCGCCCAGGCGCCCATCGGGCGATGGGGAAGTTCGAGCGTGGTGAGTTGCGGGCGAAGATGGCGGGACAGCTCGTCGTCGTCGTAGCCGACGACGGAGAGGTCGGCCGGGATGCGCAGCCCCGCCTCGTTGATCGCATTGAAGCAGCCCATCGCCATCTTGTCGTTCTGGCAGAAGATGGCCGTCGGCGGCTCCTCGAGCGAGAGGAGCTTCTGCGTCGCCTCGAAGCCGGAGGTCGGCGTCCAGTTGCCCTCGGCCACCAGCCGGTCGTCATAGTCGAGCCCTGCTTCCGCCAGCGCCGCGCGGTAACCCGCAAGCCGGTCCTGCGCAGCCTCCATGAAGCTCTCGCCGACGATGGTGCCGATGCGCGTGTGGCCCTTCCTGATAAGGGACGCCGTCGCCATGCGGCCGCCCGTGACCTCGTCGGGAACGACCGCCGGGAAGCGGTTGTCGGCGGTGTAGCAATTGAGCAGGACCAGTGGCACCGGAAGGTCCTCGAAGACCGGATCGAGCGACACGCGACGGGTGAAGATCGACATGTAGACGATCCCTTGCGCACCGGCCTGCAGAAGGCGCGCCACGGCCTTGCGCTCATGTTCGGCCCGCCCCTGCGTCTGCGCCACGAGAATGGTCACGTCGTTTTCCCAGGAGGCGTGCCGGGCGCCTTCGATGGCGTTGACCGCCTCCGGCGTCGTCGCGAGCTGGTCGACGATGAAGCCGACGCAGCTTCCCTGCAGCCCTTCGAGCCCCGCGCGCCGGACGGGACCGGCAAGCCCGTAGCCGAGCGACCGCGCGACCTCCAGCACTCGCGCTCGCAAATCCGGCGATATCTTGATGTCGGTCACGTTGTTGAGGACCACCGAGACCGTCGCCTGCGAGCAGCCGGCGGCCTTCGCCACATCCATCATCGTCACGCGCTTGCTGGTCTTCCGGCCGCTCATGCATCCCCCGTTTCCATCTTCCTTATAGCAACTAATAAACTTCGGTCATTGACTAATATTTATTAGTAGCGGTAACCTCGCGGGCATCGGGAGGAGAACGACCATGCAACCGACATTCAAATACGATCTCGCCGCGCAAATGGCGCAGCTGGCCGAAGACGGCATAATCGGGCTCAAGGGCGCCTTCACGCCGCAATGGGCCGATGCGATGCGCGAGGACATGATGACGGCCTTCTGGTCGGCGATCCAAAGGCCGGGCGGCGCTGTCAGCCGGGGGCCGCGCCGCTGGTATGTCGAAATCCATCCGCAGGCCTTCGGCGGGTTCGTCGATCTCATCACCCATCCCTGGGTCGTCGACATCTGCACCAATGTGCTCGGGCCGGACTACCAGATCGTGGAAATCGGCCTCGACGTGCCGTTCCAGGGCGCGAAGTACCAGCCGTGGCACCGCGACTTCCCCTCGCCTGTCGACACCTATCGCGACCGGAAGATCACCTCGCTCGCCTTCAACCTGACCGGCGTCGACGTCACCGAGGACATGGGGCCGTTCGAGGTGGCGCCGGGAACGCAATATGACGACGGCCGCGAATGGAAACACGAGATGTTTCCCGACAAGGCGCTCTGGGGCCGCTTCGACGAGCGCGCCACGCGCAAATATCCGCAACGGGGCGATATCTCCTGCCGTTCGGCGCTGACGGTCCATCGCGGCACGCAGCACGATTCGCCCATTGCGCGCCCTGTCATGGTGCTGGGCGTCGACAGGCCCGGCGCCGGGCACGCCGAGCTGCACGACATGATGGTGACGCGCGAATGGCATGACGCCCTGCCCGACATTGCCAGGCAGCACCTCGTCTGCCGGGTCGTCGACGAGCTGGTTCCGATCGTCCAGAAGCACGACATCGAAGGCCTGGTCATGGGCGCCGACCCGAGCTGACGCGAAGCCGGCCTCCGCACCTAGCGGAGGGCTGTCCTTGGCGCCGTCGTATCGCGGACGACCAGGGGGCCGTCGACCTTGATGGTCATCGGGCGCACCTGCTTTCCGTGGACCGCCATGTCGATCAGGATCTCGGCGGCCTTCTGGCCCATCTCGTAGTTGGGCAAAACGAGCGTCGAGAGCGGGGGATGGGTGTAGCGCGCCAGTTCCTGGTCGTCATAGCCCATGACGGACAGGTCGCCGGGCACGCGCAGCCCCTTTTCCTGCGCCGCCTCCATGACGCCGATCGCCATGAGGTCGTTGCCGCAGAAGATGGCGGTCGGCGGGTTGGCCATGGAGAGCAGTTCCAGCCCCGCCTCGTAGCCGCGCAGCGGCAGCCAGTCGCCATCGCGCACGAGGCTCTCGTCGAACGCGATGTCGGCGGTGGCGAGTGCCTGCTTGTACCCCTTGAGGCGATCGATCGCCGCATCCATCCACGGTTCGCCGTTGATGAAGCCGATGCGCGTGTGGCCGAGCGCGGTGAGATGCGCCGTCGCGGCAAAGCCGCCCGCCACCTCGCCGGGCACCACCGCCACATGCTGGCGCGGCTCGGCATAGCAGTTGAGCAGGACCGTCGGCACGGATCTCAGCGCCGGCGGCACGCGCACCTTGCGGGTGAAGATCGTCGCATAGACGACGCCGACGATTGCCGGATCGCGCAATACCGAGCGCAGCACCGCCTCCTCCAGTTCCGAATTGGAACGCGTCGCATGGGCCGAAACGAGGAAGCCCTGCTCGAAGGCATAGTCGCGGATACCGTCGAGGCTGACGACGGGATGGGGACTGGTCGAGATTTCGTCGACGATGAAAGCTATGGTATCCTTCTCGACGGAGACGGGCACGGCGGCCACAGGGTCGCGCGTCGCAGGTAATTTATAACCTATTTTATGAGCAGCCTCCCGCACCTTCTGCTGTGTTTCCGGCGAGATGCGGGAGCCGGACATCTCATTGAGCACGAGCGAGACGCTGGATTGGGAAACGCCGGCGATACGGGCCACATCCGTCATGGTCGGGCGCCCGCCGCCCTCTTTTTCCGAATTGCGCCCGTTGTTCCTGGCCATGCGTCGTTCCTCGCCCCTCAGCCGTGCTTTGCACCGCATGCAGATTTTTTGCAAGTGCTCATAATTTTGGCTCTTGACTGCTAATATTATTAGCGCAAGATTTGCCCATGTGAAGCAGAAATTGCTCACGTCCGGTGAAGGAGCACCGGCCAGACCTGGGAGGAGAACCACTCATGACCATGATTTCCCGTCGTACCTTCATGCTCGCGGCAACGGCCGTCGGCGCGCTTGCCGTTGCCGGCGTCGCAATCGCCGAGGTGCCGAAGCTCGAACAGAAGGACACCTACAAGGTCGGCTTCGCGCAGACCGAATCCAACAACCCCTGGCGCATCGCCCAGACGAACAGCATGAAGTCGGAAGCCGAGAAGCTCGGCTACCAGCTCGTCTATACCGATGCCGCCAGCTCGGCCGCCAAGCAGGTCGCCGACGTCAACTCGATGATTGCCCAGGGCGTCGACGTCATCTTCCTCGCGCCCCGTGAGGAAAAGCCGCTGATCCCCGCCGTTATGGCCGCCAAGAAGGCGGGCATTCCGGTCATCCTGCTCGACCGCTCGGTCGATCCGTCGCTCGCCAAGGCCGGCGAGGACTATCTCACCTTCATCGGCTCCGACTTCGTGCAAGAAGGAAAGCGCATTGCCGAATGGCTGGTGAAGAACGCCAACGGCAAGTCGAAGATCATCGAACTGGAAGGCACGACCGGCTCCTCGCCGGCCAATGACCGCAAGAAGGGCTTCGACGAGGCCATCCAGGCGGCCGGCGGCTTCGAGATCGTCGCCTCGCAGACCGGCGACTTCGCCCGCGACAAGGGCCGCCAGGTGGCCGAGGCCCTGCTTCAGGCGCACCCGGATGCCGACATCATCTACGCCCACAACGACGAAATGGCGATGGGCGCCATCGCCGCGCTCGAAGCGGCCGGCAAGGTGCCGGGCAAGGATGTGCTGGTGCTGTCCATCGACGGCGGCAAGGAAGCCGTGCAGGCAGTGGTCGACGGCAAGATCGCCGCGGTCGTGGAGTGCAACCCGCGCTTCGGGCCCAAGGCCTTCGAGACGATGCAGCGCTATGCCAAGGGCGAGAAGATCGACCCGATGATCATCAACGACGACAAGTTCTACGACGCCTCCAACGCGGCGGCCGAACTCGACGGCGCCTACTGATCCCATCTCCCAAGCACTTTGCGGCCGGGGCGGCACCACCGTCTCGGCCGCTTTTTGAACGCACCTGACCTCAGGCCCGTTCCGGTGTATTTTCATGAGGCCCGTCCTTGAGGCGGATGGAGGAGGACCCCATGCTTCTGTCCATGCAGGGCATTTCCAAGGCGTTCGGCGGCGTCTCGGCGCTGAAGGCCGTCTCGCTGGAGGTCGAGCCCGGCGAGGTCATGGCGCTTGTCGGCCAGAACGGTGCCGGCAAGTCGACGCTCATCAAGATTCTCACCGGCGTCTACCGCCGCGACGAAGGCAGCATCGCCTTTGACGGCAGGCAGGTCGACTTCCCGATGCCCGCCGAGGCGCAGGCCGCCGGCATCGCCACGATCTACCAGGAGATCAACCTCGCCCCGCAGCGCTCGGTGGCCGAGAACATCTATCTTTCGCGCGAGCCGCGGCGCTTCGGCCTTCTCGACCATGCCGCCATGCGGCGCGGCGCCGAGGCGGTGCTGGCGACCTTCAACCTTTCCATCGACGTCGACCGTCCCGTCGCGCATTTCGATGCGGCGACCCGGCAGATGGTGGCGATCGCCCGCGCGGTCACGCAGAACGCCCGCCTCGTCATCATGGACGAGCCCACCTCCTCGCTCGACGAGCGCGAGGTCGGCGTGCTCTTCGAGACGATCCGCACGCTCAAGCGTTCCGGCGTCGCCGTCATCTTCATCGGCCACCGGCTGGACGAGCTCTATGCGATCTGCGACCGCGTGACGATCATGCGCGACGGCCAGACCGTGGCGAAGAGCCCCATGGCCGACATGCCCAAGATGGCGCTGGTGCGCCACATGCTTGGCAAGGAACTTGCCGCCTTCCAGGCGATGGCGCCCGACGAGGACGCACCCGAGCGCCCCGTGCGTCTTTCCGTCGAGAATGCGGGGGCCGGCGTTCGCGTGCGCGATGTCAGCCTCACCGTGCGCGAAGGCGAGATCTCCGGCCTTGCCGGCCTTCTCGGCTCCGGTCGCACGGAGACCGCGCGCCTCATCTTCGGCGCCGACCGCATGGACCGCGGCACGATCCGCATGGAGGGCCGCGAACGCCGCTACCGCGAGCCGGCAGACGCCATCGCCGACGGCATCGGCCTCGTTTCCGAGGACCGGAAGATCGACGGCATCGTGCCGGACATGAGCATCCGAGAGAACATGACGCTCGCCCTCCTGCCGAAGCTGAGGAAGGCCGGCATCATCGACCGCACGCGGCAGGACGAGATCGTCGAGCGCTACATCCGCGCGCTCGGCGTCAAATGCGCCTCGCCCGACCAGCCGATCAAGGAGCTTTCCGGCGGCAACCAGCAGAAGGTGCTGCTCGCCCGCTGGCTTGCGACGGACCCGCGCGTCCTCATCATCGACGAGCCGACCCGCGGCATCGACATCGGCGCCAAGTCGGAGATCCTGAAGCTCCTGCGCAGCCTCGCCGACGAGGGCCTGAGCGTGCTGATGATCTCCTCGGAACTGGAAGAACTGCTCAGCGCCGCCGACCGGGTGACCGTGCTCAGCGACGGCACCTCGGTCGCGACCCTGCCGCGCAAGGACCTGAGCGAGGCGGCGCTCCTTGCTGCCATGGCCCATCAGGCAGCTCCATCAGGTGAACAGGCATGACGACGATCGAGACCCCCGCCCCGCAGCCCTCCGGCGCGCTTTCCTCCGGCAGCCGCCTCTTCGCGCTCGCCGGCCGCTACGGCACCTTCGCCGCCTTCCTGGCGCTCATCGTCTTCAACATGGCCGTCACACCGAATTTCCTGTCCTGGCAGACACTCAACGTGAACCTCACGCAGGTCGCCACCATCGTCATCGTGGCGACCGGCATGACGCTCGTCATCGCCACCGGCGGCATCGACCTTTCCGTCGGCTCGCTGATGGCGATCGCCGGGGCGCTCGCGCCGATGATCTTCATGGGCCGGTTCTGGCCGGTGGAGAACATGGGCCTTGCCGTCGCGCTCGCCTTCCTCATCCCCGTCGCCGTCGCCGGCCTCTTCGGGCTTTTCAACGGGCTGCTCGTCACGCGCTTCTCGATCCAGCCGATCATTGCCACACTCGTCCTCTTCATCGCCGGGCGCGGCATCGCGCAGGTCATGACCAACGGCAACCTGCAGGTCTTCAAGAACGAAGGCTTCCAGTTCATCGCCATGGGCCGCATCGCCGGCATCCCCGCGCAGGTCGTGCTGATGATCGTGATTGCCGCACTTGCCTTCGCGCTCGTCCGCTACACCGTCATCGGCCGGCAGATCATCGCCGTCGGCGGCAACGAGAAGGCGGCCCGGCTTACCGGCATTCCGGTCCGGCGCGTCAAGCTCTTCGTCTACATGGTGAGCGGCGCGCTGTCGGGCCTTGCCGGCCTCGTCGTGGTGGCGCGCAATTCGGCCAGCGACGCCAACCTCGTCGGCCTCGGCATGGAACTCGACGCCATCGCGGCCGTCGCCGTCGGCGGCACGCTGCTGACGGGCGGGCGGGCCAACATCATCGGCACCGTGCTCGGCGCCTTCGTCATCCAGCTCGTGCGCTACACGCTGCTTGCCAACGGCGTGCCGGATGCGGCCGCCCTCATCGTCAAGGCGGGGCTGATCGTCCTGGCCGTCTTCATCCAGCAGCGCGCCGACAAGCATTGAGGGCATCCGCCATGCACACGCTTCTTCGCCCCTTCGCCATCAAGTCCTCCGGCGATCTCGCCCGGCTCGGCGTCATCCTCGCCCTTTTCGGCCTCATCCTCTTCGGGGCGCTGCGCTACGACCATTTCCTGTCGCCCTACAACATCCTCTCGTTCCTGCGCTACAATTCCATGTTCGCGCTGATCGCGCTCGGCATGGCCTTCGTCATCATCACCGGCGGCATCGACCTTTCGGTCGGCGGCACGGCGGCGATGGCGAGCGTGGTGGCGGCGCTCTTCTCGCCCGTCCACTGGGCGGCCGGGCTTCTTGCCGGCATGGCGGCGGGCTTTGCCGTCGGCGCGCTCAACGCCTTCATCATCACCAAGATGCGCATCCAGCCCTTCATCGCAACGCTTGCGACCATGCTCGCCGCCTACGGCACCGGCCTGCTGCTCGCCGACAACCAGTCGGTCTCCGTCTCCTACGACAGCGGCTTTACCATTATCGGCCAGGACGATTTCCTCGGCTTTCCCATTCCCGCCTGGATCGCGCTTGCCGCCTATGTGCTCGGCTGGCTCGTCCTCGAAAAGCTCCCCGCCGGCCGCCATGTGCTTGCCATCGGCGACGGCGAGGCGACGGCCGGGCTGATGGGCCTCAAGGTCGAGCGCACGCTTGCCGCCGTCTACCTTACCTCCGGCACGCTCGCCGGCCTTGCCGGCGTCATCCTCGCCGCGCAGTTCGGCGCCGGCCAGCCGACGGAGGGCGTCGGCTGGGAACTCTTCGCCATCGCCTCCGTGGTGGTGGGCGGCACGCTCTTGACGGGCGGCTCGGGCTCGGTGGGCGCCACGCTCGCCGGCGCGCTGTTGCTCGCAATGGTCTTCAACATCCTCAACTTCGAGAACGGCCTCGGCTGGATTTCGCTTTCGGCCTACTGGCAATCCGTCATCCGCGGAGCCTTCCTGCTCGTCGTCGTCATCCTGCAGGCCAAGCTGATGACGCGGCGCAAGGAAGCGTAGAATGACGGGATGCACGGGGCATCGGCCGATCTCGCCTGGCTCTACTCCGACGACGAGCCATTTTTTAGGTTCCTTGCGCAAACCCAAGGTAACCGCCCCGCCGCTCCGTAAACATGCGGAACGAAGTACGCCCGCATTTCCCAATCCATCGTGAAGACCCTAGAGGAGCTGGCACCGCGGCCAACGAGGTCTTCGCCGCGGTCAACGAGGGCCTGTTCCTGACGTGCATCGCAAGGCTGCAGGCGGAAATGGCGCGCCTCCTCGACGAGGAGGCCTGCGCCCGCGACATCGCACTGACAGGCGAAGCCGGGGGCCTTATCCGCCAGAGCGGGCACGACAAGGTTTGCCGCCGAAACATTCGATCTCGTCAGTAGCGCATCCGGCACTTCTTCGAGCTTGCCAGCAAGATGAAACGGCTGCTGTCCTGCCTCCCCGCGGTGTGCGTGATGGGCAAGGTCGAGAGCGTCAGCATGCGCAGCGGCATCTTCTTCGACCTCATCAGCGACCTGGAACACGGCCATGCCGGTCTCGCCTGCGGCCTTGACGAGATCGGCAGGCCGAACGACAGGATCAGCGACAATGTAAGGGCACTTGATACGGCCCCATAGCCCGCACGCAGGAGGAATTCCCGCCCTGCGCGCGTTGCGGTGCGATATCCGTTCCCGCCTCAGAAATCCTCCCAATCCTCCTGCCGGATCGCGGCATTGCCGGAGAACGCGCCGGCAAGCCTGCGCTTGAGACCCTGCACCGGCATTTGCGCGGGAACGACCGGACGTGCCGCGACCGGTTTGGAGAGCTTGAAGTGGGATAGCAGCTCGTTGAGGGACGCGGCCTCGCGGGAGAGATTGTGGGTGGCGGCGGAAGTCTCCTCCACCATCGCGGCGTTCTTCTGCGTATCCTGGTCCATCTGATTGACGGCCGTATTGATCTGCTGGAGGCCGGAGGACTGCTCCTGCGCCGCCTCCACGATGGCGCCGACATGGCGATTGATCTCCTGCACCTCTAGGACGATGGTTTCCAGCGCACGACCGGTATCGTCGACGAACCGGACACCTTCCTGCACCTGCGCCGTCGAGGCGGCGATCAGCGCCTTGATCTCCTTGGCCGCCTGGGCCGAGCGCTGGGCAAGTTCGCGCACCTCCTGCGCGACGACGGCGAAGCCCTTGCCGGCCTCCCCCGCCCGGGCCGCTTCCACGCCGGCGTTGAGGGCGAGGAGGTTCGTCTGGAAGGCGATCTCGTCGATAACGCCGATGATGTTGCCGATCTCACCGGACGACCGTTCGATCTGCTCCATCGCGCTCACGGCCCGGCGCACGACGGCACCGGACTGCTCGGCATGGCTTCGGGCCCCTTCCACCAGCACGCCGGCCTCCTTGGCGCGCCTTGCCGAATCCCGGACGACGGTCGTGATCTGCTCGAGCGCGGCAGCGGTCTCCTCGACGGCGGCGGCCTGCTGTTCGCTACGCTTGGCGAGGTCGTCCGTGGCGGCCTTGATCTCGTTGGCGCCGGCGTCGATGCCGCGGGCGTTTTCGGCAACCCGGACGAGCGCCGATTGCAGCTTTTCGGCCGAGCTGTTGAAGTCGCCGCGCACGTCGTCGAGCGTTGACGTGAACGGCGTGTCAATCCGGTAGGCAGTGTCGCCGTTCGACAGCCTGGAAAGACCCTTGGCAAGAGCGTCGACGGCGAATTCCACTTCGGCCGCCTCCTTCGCCTTCAGGGCGTCGCGCTCGCGGCGCTCCTCCTCGCCAAGGACGCGGCCGGCCTCGGCATCGCGCTCCAGACGGGCGCGTTCGATGGCATTCTCGCGGAAGACCTCCACGGCCCCCGCCATCTCGCCGATTTCGTCGTGACGGCCGGTGAACGGAACAGCGCTCTGCGCATCGCCGGCGGCAAGCGTGCGCATGGCGTCGGTGATGCGCTGGATCGGGTTGGCGATACGCGCGAGGACCGTGTAGATGCCCGAAAGGCTGATCAGAATCGCGGCGGACGCTGCGGCAAGCGACAACAAGAAAGCCTCGCCTGCAGCTTTCTCGGCAGCCGCCACCTCGCCCTCGGTCTGCGTCATGATGAAGGCGACGAGCTCGGCGACCTTGTCATTCGTCTTGCGGGCAATCGGGTTCATCTCGGAGACGAAGACGGCGCGCGCTTCGTCCGGCTTGCGGTCCCTGATGAAGGCGACATAGGAGGCGCTGCGGTCGAGATAGGCCTTTGCCTGGGAACGGATGTCCTTTATGAGCGCCCGGCCGATCGGCGAGAAGAGGCCGGCTTCGTATTTGACGATGGACGTTTCGAGCTTGGCCTTCGCCGCATCGAGCAGGGCCGTTTCAGCCTGGAATTCGGCCTCGTTCGAGACCATGGAGAAGCGCGCAAGCGCAAGGCGCACATCGGCAAAGTCGCTCTTCACCTCGCGCGAGGAAAGCAGCCGCTCGATCCAGAAATTGCCGACTTTCTCGCCCGAGGCGGTGATCGACCGGATGCTTTGCAGCGAAACGAACGACGAGAAGGCGACGATGATGATGATCGCGCCCATCAGCGCGATGAGGGACGTTTTTATGGTGAGCTTTTTCATGATGACTACAGCCGGGACGCAGATACAAGCAGACTTCCCAACGTGCCCTCGCAGGCTTGCCCGCCCTTGCCGGAGCAACGATGTGGGAAGTACGGCCGCAGCGAAACATGCGGCCAGACCGTCAGCATGATGCTGAGCGGCGTCCCCCATTCCCGGCGCCAACGCAACGCGGCAGGGAAAGACGCAGAAAAACCATACCCGATTGCTGCATCGGCGCTTTGCGCAAGATCAACGAACAGGAAAATTCGTCACGATGACGCAGCGGGAGAACCCCGCAGGATCTTCTCCATCGCCTTGCCTTTGGCAAGCTCGTCGATCATCTTGTCCAGATACCGGATCTCGCGCATGAGCGGCTCCTCGACCTCCTCCACGCGGATGCCGCAGACCACACCCTTTATCAGGGATCGGGACGGGTTCATTCCCGGCGCCTCGGCGAAGAAATCCTCGAAGGTGGTTTTCCTCGCCAGTCGATCGCTCAGAGCTTCCGGGCTGTAACCGGTGAGCCAGCAGATGATCTCATCGACCTCCTCCTTCGAGCGTCCCTTCTTCTGCGCCTTCGCGACATAGTGGGAATAAACGCTCGCGACACTGACGGAATAGATGCGATGCCCGGCCATGCGCCCTCCTGATCCGTTCGACGGTATCCTTCAAGATAGCGCAGGCGCGGGCCGGAACAATCGGTCGCGGCGTGACCAGATGCGGACGCATGATCGGCCGGCCCGCTCACTCCTCGCGGAAGGCGCGGCTGACCTGGTCGGAGAGCGGCTTGATGACATAGGAGAGCAAGGTGCGCTCGCCTGTCTTGATCATGGGCTCGGCGGGCATCCTCGGGACATTTGACCTCGTCGCGAAGATCGGCCGCACAGGTCGTCTCGGCGAACGATTGCTCGCACCGTGAATGCGCGCGCTCCGTCCTGCGCGATTATCCTCAAGGAACCTGCTCAAGGCGCAAAAGCAGCCCTTGCGGACCCATCGTAGCCTTCGTGCCGGCAGGCCCCGCGCTCTTGCCGCGGTCGGCTGGAGCTTGTCAGGTTCGACGGAAAGCCGGTTCACTTCCTTTTTTCCTGGCATACGCTAGGTCCTGACACGCAGGGCGCGTTCGGTTCTGTCCGCGATCTGGGTGACCGCGTAGGCGATCACCATGTAGATCGCGACGGCGACGAGAAAGGCTTCCAAGTAGTAGAAGTTCAGAGCCGCGGTCAACTGCGCCTGCGCGAAGATGTCGACCACCTCGATGGCGAAGCCGAGCGACAGCGCCTTCATGATCACCATGAACGAATTGGCGAGATCCGGGATCGCGGCCACAATGACCTGCGGCAGCATCACCCGGCGGAACAGCTGGCTTTTCCTGTAGCCGAGCGAATAGGCCGCGTCGGCCTGTCCTCTTTCGAAGGAATTCAGTGCGCCCTTGACGATTTCTGCCTGGAAGGCTGCGACGCAGGCCGTCAGAGCGACAATGAGCGTCACCCAGTTGGGCGTCGCATGGCCGTTGTAGTCGATGCCGAAGAGCGACGCTAGGAACTGCAGCGTCGCGGGAAGCCCGTAATAGGCAAGAAAGATCACCACCACCATCGGAACGCCCTTGAAGGCGACCTTGTAGGCGACGACGAGCTGGCGAAGCACCGGGATGCGCCGATATTCCACCATGGCGAACAGGCTGCCGACGATCGTCGACAGGACGAAAACGGCAAGCGCCATGGCAAGCGTCAGCGGAACCGCACTCAGGATTTCCCGAAGATCGGGAAGGAGGACTTCGATATCGAACATCACGCGCTCTCCTAGACGCTTGCCATCAGCGTGGTTCGCGCGGGCGCGGCGCTCGCGCCGAACTTCGCTGAGCGCAGCTCGAAGAAGCGCACGATGAGCCAGGCGAGCAGGCACAGCACGGAGTAGAGCACCGCCAGCACGAGGTAGGTTTCAAACTGATACTGGTTGTAGTCGCGCTCCATGACGAGATGGGCGGTCGCCATCACGTCGGCAGCGCCGATATACATCACCAGCGCCACGTTATGGACAAGATAGATGATAGCGTTTCCATAACCCGGAAGCGCGACGTGCACGGCCTGCGGGGCGACGACGCGCAGCAATTTCTGGCCGAACGTGTATCCGAGACTGTCTGCCGCATCGTGCTGGCCGCGCTCGACCGCAAGATAGGCCGGGCGCATGACCTCGGAAAGATAGCCTCCGTGATAAAGGCTGAGGCCAAGCATGGCGGCGATCGTGGGCGACACGAAATCATCGATGCCGAAGCCGGCGACCAGTACCGGGAGCCCGTAAAAGGCGACGAACAACTGGAGCACGACGGGGACGCTCCGGGCATAGGATACGTAGATATCCGCCAGTTGGGCGATGAGCGGAGCCCGTCTTATGCGCAACGTCGTCGCGATCAATGCCAGCACGAAGCCGGCGACCATGGCCGTGAACGTGATCGCAAGCGTCAGCGGCAATGCCGAGAGCAGCTCGGGGATCATTATGGAAAGGTCCACGTCGGAACACTCCTTCTTTCGGTCCGGGCCCGGTCGGCGGCTTCAAGGCCGGCTTTACTTCATGTACGCGGTGATGTCCTCGCCGAACCACTTCTGCGAGAGCTTGGCCAGCGTGCCATCGGCCTTGAGCTCCTTCAGCGCCTTGTCGACATCTTTGGAAAGGGCCTCGTTCTCTTGCGAGCGGTGGATTAGCACGAAGGTGTCGTTGATCGCGACGGGCTCACTCGCCTCGACGTTCAACTTCTGCTGATCGATCACCGTCTGCTCGCCAAGATTGGACGGAAGGACAAGCGCATCGTACTTGCCGTTCTCGACTTCCTTCAGGCGGTCCGGATAGGGAATTCCGGCGCTGGAGGCGGTGATCTCGATCTTGTAGTCTGGGTTCTGCTCCTGCCATGCGGTGGCGAACTTGTAGATGCCGCCGCCGGCCGTGACGGGCACGATCTTCTTGCCGACGAGATCCTTCATCTCGTTGATGCCGCTGCCCTTGCGGCTGTAGATCTTGATGAGGCTGGCCCCGATCGGGGCTTCGGGAATGAGGAACTGCTTTTCTCTGGCCGGCGCGCGGTAGTAGCCGCCGCTCGCCATATCGTACTTGCCTGTCGCAAGGCCCGTCTCCTGGGCGATGTCGGCAGCGCCTTCCATTTCGAACTTGTACTGGGGAAGTTTCGCGTTGATCGCCTTCAGGACGTCGGGCTCGTAGCCCTGCGGCTCAACGCCAATGGCGCCCCAGGACAGGGGCTTGGATTCCGCTGCCGTGGCGATCTTGACCGTCCGCACGCCGTCCTGCGCATGGGACACGCCAGCGGCTGCGAGAGCGATGGAAAAGCCAGCGACGGCAAGGCCGAAGCCGCGGCGGGAAAGCAAACTCGAAGAAGTCATGTCTGGCATCCTTTCTCTATTGAATCGCACGTTCGGAATTGAGGAATTGGGCAAGGCGCGGGTTGGAGGCTGTATCGAAAATCTCGGCCGGGCTGCCGTCGGCCGCCACGACGCCGCCATCCATGAAAACGATGCGGTTCGAGATGTTCCTGGCGAACTGCATCTCGTGTGTTACGAGCAGCGAGGTGATCCCGGAAGAGGTGACGTCCTTGATCACCTTCAGGACTTCGTTCACGAGTTCGGGGTCGAGCGAGGAGGTCGGCTCGTCAAAGAGCATGACGTCCGGCCTGACCGCAAGGGCCCTGGCGATGCCCGTTCTCTGAAGCTGGCCGCCGGAGAGCTGGGAAGGATAGTTGTCGAGCTTGGCCGACAGCCCGACCCGTTCCAGCTCCTGCAATGCGATGGCGCGAGCTTCGTCCTTCGACTTGCCCTGCACGACCACCAGCGGATCCATCACGTTCTGAATGACGGTCATGTTCTTGAAGACGTTGAACTGCTGAAACACCATTGCCGTGCGCAGCCGGATCGCCTGGACGGCGGCCTTGTCCGGTCGCGCGAAATCGATCCGGATATCATCGAAGGCAATCGTTCCCGACGCCGGCTTCACCAGATGGTTGATGCATTTGAGCAGCGTCGTTTTGCCGGTCCCGCTCGGTCCGATGATCGAGACCACATCACCGCGTTTCACCGAAAGATCGACGCCGTTGAGGATCTGGGTGCTGCCGTAGGACAGCTTCACGTTCTTGATCTCAAGCATTTCTGGCCTCAGGTCCTTTCGGGAGATGTTTCGCAACCCGTTTCGGCATCGAACCACTCGTCGCCGAGGAGCTCGGGGGTGTCGAAGGCCTTGAGATCGGCGAAGTGCTTCTCGCGGTCGGCGACGAAGAGCGACCTGACGATCCCGCGCGCCAGTCGGTCGGCGCCTTCGCTGATCGCGGGAATATCGCCGGTGAGCTTGCCGTGGCTAAGCGTCGCGGGGAAATTGAAGCAATGGATGTTTGCAAGCGCCGGGCAGGAGCCCGGTTCTCTTTCCAGAAACTCGAAGGCGCTACCAAGATCGGGCGAACCTTCCAGCTCTCCGTTCGCCATTCCGGCGGGTGTCGGGAAACGGTCGCGCCACAGTCGGATGTGCCTTTCAACAGCGGCAAGCTCGGGCCTGTTGGCAAGGTCGATCTTGAAGCCCGTGCCGAAGATCAGAAAATCGACGGGATAGCTGCCATGCGGGGTGGTCACGACGATGTGGTCGCTCTCCTGCCGCAGCCCGTCGATCGGGCTTTCGAGATGAAGGTGCGCCTGCCCGAACGCGCTGACACGCAGGACGCTCGGCCGCGGCGGCGGGGTCTGCTGCCCCATGGCGTAGTGGAGGAACCGCCACTTCCATTCGTCCGGCAATCCGGCGAAGCCATGGACGACGCCCTGACTGCCGATCCCGGTGAACTTGTTGATGCGCGGCAGTTCCTTGCGGCGCACGAACATGTCGAGACGGGCGGCGCCGGCTTCGAGGGCGCTTGCGGCATTGTCCATTGCCGAGGCGCCGGCGCCGATCACTCCCACGCGTTTGCCGTGGAGGGCGGCAAAGTCGATGTCGTCGGCGGTATGGGCACGGTATTTGCTCTCGACATTGGTGGCGATATCCGGAATGAACGGGCCACCGAGCCCGTCCCGCCCCGTGGCCAGCACCACATGGCGCGCGACGATCGCTTCCTTGCTGCCTTCCCCGCTGCACACGAGATCGAGCATACCGTCCCCGCGCGGGAAAACGGCATCGACGGTGACGCCGTTGCGCACGGGAAGCGCGAGCACCTTCCGATACCAGACGAGGTATTCCATCCAGATTTCCCGGGGCGCGCGGTCGAGGGCCGCCCATGCCTCGCGCCCGAACCGCGCCTCGTAATAGGCGCGGAACGTGAGGGCGGGCAATCCCATCGCGGGGCCGGTGAGTTGCTTGGGGGACCGAAGGGTCCGCATCCGGGCGAACGTCACCCACGGCCCTTCCTGCCCTGCGGGCGCCTTGTCGAGAACGACGTGGTTGGCGACCCCGAGGCGCTTGAGCATGCCGGACGCGACAAGGCCCGCCATGCCGCCGCCGATGATGACCACGTCGACGACGGACTTGCCGTCGACCGCACGCGGCGGAACCCAGGATTTTGCAGGCAACTCCAGCCACGAAAGGTCCTGACGCAGCCGCTCTTCGAGGGCGCCAAGGTCGCCCGGGAATGTGGAAAGGCCGCTCATCCGGGCACTCCTTCGGAAATGACGGTATGCCCGTAGACGCTGTCGGCCAGCGCATCCGAGCCATTCGCCTCCAGCAGGCGGCAGCCCGGCATCGCCAGAGCTTCCGCGCGTGCGGCGTCGATGACCGCCGAGACCGTCGGCGTGCGCGGCA
>Ga0182737_1000472_pt1 | contig 56199 bp, 44 predicted proteins | sample eDN5th30CBELigOP_FD_128878 | JGI IMG/M metagenome (GOLD analysis project Ga0182737, IMG submission 128878) | Enriched Organic Plus compost microbial communities from Emeryville, California, USA - eDNA 5th pass 30_C BE-Lig OP (version 2) (version 2) ...
GCCCGACCACGCTGCGGCTGCCGCTTCGCCAGTTGATCGGCGCGAAGGAGCCGATTTACCTCATGACGGCACGCAGCACCTACACGGTCTTCGTGCCGCTCTCCGCGCGCTACAACGTCCGCAGCGCCAAGCTGCGGCTGAAGTTCACGAACTCCATCGCCCTTCTCAGCGAACGCTCGACCCTGCGCGTCGTCCTCAACGACAAGGTCATCGCCCAATACTACCTCACCCGCAATAACCCTGATCACGTCGTCGATATCGAGATTCCCGTCGACTACCTCGAGATTGGCGGCAACCAGCTCCAGTTCATCGCCGCGCAACACTACACCCTCGAGTGCGAAGACCCGGCCGCCCCCGAACTCTGGACCCAGATCTTCCCCGACGAAAGCTACCTCGAGGCCGTTGTCACACTGAACGACATCTATCCGAAGCTCTCGCTGCTTCGCGACATGATCGATCCCAACCTGTGGACTCCCTACCGCTTCCACCTCTGCTTCCCGGGCTCGGCCAGCGGATTGACCGACACGCAGCTCTCCTGGGGCTCGGTGGTCACGCAGGGCGCTGCGTTGAATCTCATCTACCGCCCGATGCGTTTGACCACGGGCAGCCAGCTCGTCGCCGGCGTCGACAACATCGTCATCGGCACGATGAACGAGCTCACGCCGTATCTCACCGCCCCCGAGATCGGCGCGATCAACGGCAGCTTCATCGCGGTGAAGCAGCTGCCGGGCGATCCCACCCATTTCCTGCTCGTCCTCAGCGGCCGCAATCCCGAGGAGGTCGGCCAGGCCTGCTACGCGTTTTCGTTGATCAATTTCCCGCTGCCCGACTCGCAGTTTGCGCAGGTCGACAGCATTGCATTCCCGGACAAGCCCTTCTGGCTCCGCAACGCACCGGTCACCGATCCCGGCATCTACAGCTTCCGCCAGTTCGGAATGGAAAAGAACGTGAGCATCCGCGGCTGGAACACCGGCAGCGTCCAGCTCGAGGTCTACATGCCCGGCGACCTCTCGCAGGATGACGGCAGCAACATCGAGCTGCGACTGCACTTCGCCTACGGTGCGGCATTCCGCGACGACTCGGTGCTCAACGTCTTCGTGAACCGCGAATTCCAATACGCGGTGCGCCTCGACGACAAACGCGGCGCCATGCACTACGGCCACCGCGTCTACCTGCCGGTGAAGGCGTTCCAGCCCGGCCGCAACACCGTGGACATCTCGCCGAAGATGGTCCCGCTCATCACCGATCACTGCAAGATGATCCAGGAGGAGAACCTCTGGTTCACGCTCTATCGTGATTGCGATTTCGTGGTGCCGAAGCTGCAGCACAAGGCACGCCTGCCAAGCTTCACCCTCTTCTCGCAGACCGCGTTCCCGTTCACCGCATCGCCCGACGGCATTGACCTCGCCGTGCTGGTCGCGGGTCGCGACAACACGTCGGTCTGCGCCGCATGGATGTTGCTCGGCAAGATGGCGCAGATCAGCGGCACCGTCCTGCACCGCGCGGAGATTTCCTCCAAGGTGCCCAAGAGCGACAAGAACCTGCTCGTTGTCGGTCCGCTCGACAACATCCCGGACGAGGTCTTCGCCAGCTCGCCGATCTCGCCGCAGGAGATCGGTCGCTTGCGCTATCTCGTGAAAGTCAGCCCAACTCCGGAGGCAACGGCGACGGGACCGATCGAGGAGTTCCTGGAAAAACTGCGCGGCCGGCCCAGCGACCGTGCGGAACGCGAAGATCCGTCGTTCGTCGAGATGTCTGCAAAGGCCAGGCTGCAGGACGACACGGTGGGCATTGCCTTCGAGTCGCCATTCCATCGCGCGCGCGGAGCCACGATCTTCACCGCGGCTGACAGCGAGAAGCTCTATGCCGGCATGACGAATCTCCAGGATCGTCTCTTCTGGGACAATCTCGCCGGCAACGTCGCGGTCTGGAACGACACCCCTCGCTCGCTCGTGACCGCCGCGATCGGCCCCGACTTCATCTACGGCGTCAAGAACCCGATCAAGCAGGCGCAGAACACAATCAGCCGCGATCCGGTAATCTTCGTGCCGATTGTGTTCGTGACGCTCGGTGCACTCGCGTTCCTTGCCCGCTACCTGCTCAAGCGTCGCGAAAACAAGGAGTCGTAATCGCCCGCGCGGTTGCCACGGGGGCAGCCGCGAAAAGCCAATGAGAAGACACCCGCCGAGTTCACCACGGAGCTCTGCAAGGCGCAGACTCTGGATACTCGGCGGGGCGCTCGGCGCGATCGCTCTCGCGATTGTTTGTTGGCTGCTCTGGCCACGGGATCCCTACGCGCTTCCGGCCTCTGACTGGCGGACGTTCAAAAAGTGTTTCCTCAGCCCCGAAGGCCGCATCGTCGACACCGGCAACGGCAACATCAGCCATTCCGAAGGCCAGGGCTACGGGATGGTCCTCGCTGTCGCGTTCAACGACCGTCGCACCTTCGACCGCCTGTGGAACTGGACGCAGCAGCATCTCAAGCGGAAGGACGACTTTCTCTTCAGCTGGAAATGGGCGCCGGAGAACGGCGGAAAAATCGCCGACCCGAACAACGCCACCGACGGCGACCTCCTGATCGCATGGGCTCTGCAGCGTGCCTTCGAGAAATGGAACGACTACTCCTACCAGAAAGCGGCCGCGCAGATTGTCGCCGACATTCTCGAGAAAACCACGGTCGAGACCTATCTCGGCCTGCAATTTCTGCCCGGGCTCGAGGGATTCCAGAAAGAGAACGGGGTGTTGCTGAACCCGTCGTATTACGTTTTCCCCGCACTCGACGAACTGGCTGCGGAATTCCCCTCGGAAAAATGGGCCGCCTTGCAGCGCGGTGGAGATCTGCTGCTGCGCACCGCGCGATTCAGCCAATGGTCGCTCTCTCCGGACTGGGCGTTCGTCGGGAACGACTGGGTGGCGATTGGCGACTTGTCCGACCCCAATTTCGGCTACAACGCGATTCGCGTTCCCCTCCACGTCGCGTGGCAGAACTCCGGGTCACCGCTGCTCGAGCCGTTCGCGAAGTTCTGGGAGTCCCTGCCGACCGGCGCGCCCGTGCCCGCAACGGTCAATCTGCTCGACGGTAAATTGGGTGCCGATCCCGCGTTGCCGGGAATGCTCGCCGTGCGCCAGCTGACGCTCGCTTGCGTAAAAAACGACAAACTCACCGTTCGCGAAATTCCACCGCTCGATTCCTCGCAACCCTATTATTCAGCGAGTCTTACGCTGCTCGTGAAGCTGGCGATCCACGAATCCACCCGTCCAAAAAGGAATTGACACTGTAAGGAACAAAATCCGATTTCTCTGAAATTGTTGCTGCGCTGCCTTAACCTCAGAATTTCACTGTGCCTGGCCACACTGATTGGCCTTGTAGGCACCGTTCAGCCCGCGCTCTCGCAGCAGCGGGGAGATCCCGCTCCGTCTGAACCCGCCACGACGCCCGACGAACCTCCGGGCGCGATTCCGACGCCAGCGCAGACACCCGGCGTTACGCCCGAACCGGACTCGCTTTTCGTGCCACTTGTCCCCGGCGCGACTCCGGAACCCACACCGGAGCCGCCAAAGCAGGCCTTCACGCCTTCCGAGATTCCCGCACCCGTCATTCAGGCCACGCCGGAAGAGGTGGAGATCGAGGATCCCGATCAATTCGGAGGAGAGGCGTTGACGCTGGAAACGCGCCGCGCAACGACACCTCCACCCCCGCCGCCTCCACCGATCGCGACTCCCACGCCGCAACCGAAAACAACCACCAGCTCCGGCACCCGCACGTATCAGCGCACCAGCGGAAGCACGACACGCAGCTCCACGGCGGCAGCCAGCTCCGTGAGCCAGGCCATCAGCGGCGAGCGACTCGCGCAGTTGATGACACAGGCGCGCGTCAATCGCGACGCGAAGATCGCCACGCAGGTCGGCTGGGCGCAGTTCAATCGCAAGGACTACCCCTCCGCGGAAATGTGGTTCGAGCAGGCGATTTCGTGGAACAGCGATCTCGGCGAAGCCTACTACGGACTTGCGCTCACGAAGTTCACGCAGGGCGACATTTCGCAGGCCGAAGCCATTGCCGGCTACCGCACGAATGCCTACCCGAAAATGCGCGCGCTCATGGGCGACATCCTGATCCGCCGCGCGATGGACGATTACAACGCAAAGGACTACGCCGGCGCCGCAAAAGCCCTCAACAAGGCCACCGAATATCGCTCCCTCGGCCGCGCCGAGCGCATCATCCAAGGCTGGTGCTATTACTACCTGAAGGACTACCAGAGCGCCGCGAATATTTTCGAAAGCCTCTACCGCGCCCGGCCCGACAAGCCCTCCGCCGAGGGCCTCTACGCCGCGCTTTCGCGCATGAAGGATTGGCAGCGGCTCGAGCTTGTCGCCAGCGAAGTGCCCGGCCCGCTGAACGAGATCTACATGACCTACGACACCGAGAATTACTACAAGTCGGGTCTGTATCTCGCCGCCTACAATTCGAACGAAAAGGCGTATCCCGCACTGCGGAATTTCGACTCGCCCGCGATCGGCGTCGGGTTTGAATACTCCCAGAAATCCGGCCAGGAGGGTGAATCCAAGCTCACCACCACGCGCGCGCCTGTCGTCGATTTCCGTTTCTCGCCTGCCGAGCGTGTGTGGATCACCGCCAAGGTGGCCCGGCTCGAGCTCGACTCGGGCGATCCCTCGGACGGCGCTCTCATCGGCACGCCTCCGGAGGAGTTCCAGCCCTTCGCAACGGACATCACCACGAGCTACAACGACCTCTACGAGGTCAAGGCACGCATCGAATACCAGGACTGGCTGACGCCTTATCTCGAACTCGGCGGCACGCCGTTCAACGCGGAACTCTCGGCCCGCCTCATCGGCAAGGCCGGTGTGCAATACCGCCACAATTCGGGTTACATCCAGGCGGAGGTCTATTCGCAGCCCATTCGTGAATCGGTGCTGAGCTACGTCGGCCTCGAAGATCCCTACGTGCCGGGCGATGCCTGGGGCCGCGTGCAGGAGACGGGCGGTTCGTTGCAGGTCTTCCAGGGATTCATGGAGGACTTCACGTTCTTCGCAAAGGCGAGCTACGGCACGATCACCGGCACGAACACCTACGAAAACAACCACCTCTCGCTCATCGCCTCGATTTCCAAGCTCTTCGACTACGAGGGCTTCGAATACATCACGATCGGCCCCGCGTTTTCGTATGAGCGGTTCGACAACAACCAGAACCACTTCACCTACGGCCACGGCGGCTACTTCTCGCCGCAATACATCGTGCAGGGCATCATCGAAGCGCAGTTCCTGACCACCGAAGGACAAAACTGGTTGCTCACCGGTGCAATCGGCGCCGGTGCCCAGCAGAACAACCAGGCTGCGGCGGCCTATTTCCCGCTCGACCCGGATGGCCGGGAATACGAGGGCACGAACTCGTCGACGGGCATTTTCCTCGTGCGCGCGGAAGGCGGCATCCTGCTCACTCCGGAATGGATGATCGGCGCCAAGCTCTCCTACGCGATCACGGCGGATTACGACGAGGGGTTTGCCAGCATCTACGTGCGTTACTTCTTCGAGCCGCGCGCGGGACTGTTCCGGCCGGACATCGATTTCAGCTACTGGTAATCTCCGGCTGCGGATGCCAGTTTAGTTGCCGGTTTGGAAAACGATCGAACATCGCCACGGCCCGCCATTTTCGTCGATCGCGATGGAACGCTGATGGAGGAGGTGGATTACTGCCGCGACCCGCGTGATGTGCGCGTGATTCCCGGCGCGGCCGGGCGCCTTCGTCAATTTCGCGAGCGAGGCTGGGCCATCGTCATCATCTCGAATCAAAGCGGCATCGGTCGCGGGATCATCACGATGGAGCAATACGAGGCCGTGCACGCGGAACTCGTGCGGCAGATCGAGGGCCAGCTCGATGGGGCGTATTTCTGTCCCGACGCTCCTCCAAACGTCACACGCCGGCGCAAGCCGGACATCGGCATGGTCGAGGAAGCCGTGCGCGACCTGAACCTCGATCTCGCGAAGAGCTGGTTCATTGGCGACAAACGGGCGGACGTCGAATGCGGCCACAACGCCGGGATGCCCGCGATCCTCGTGCACACCGGCTACGGCAAAGAAAACACGGGCTGTGGCGCGGAGTTCGAAGCTGCGGATGTCGTGGAAGCGCTGGACTGGATTCTCGCCCGGGAGAAAGTCTCCGCATGAAGACGGTCGCAATCATTCCCGCGCGCTGGGGCTCCACACGCTTTCCCGGAAAACCGCTCGCCCTGCTGGCCGGCAAGCCGCTCGTCCAGCATGTGTGGGAGCGCTGCCTTCGCGCGACAAAGCTCGATGGCGTGATCGTTGCGACGGATGACATGCGCATCGCCGAAGCCGCCTTCGATTTCGGCGCGGAAGTCGCGGTGACTTCGCCAAGGCACCCGACCGGCTCCGACCGGCTGGCGGAGGTCGCGGCGAAATTGCGCGGCGTCTCGCACATTCTCAACGTTCAGGGCGACGAACCGACGATTTCCCCGCGCGTGCTTGACCGCCTCGTCGCGGAAATGGCCGCGAACCCCCGCGCGGAGATGGTCACCGCGGCGACGCCATTCGCCAGCGCCGGGGCCGCGGCAAACCCGAACAACGTAAAGGTCGTCGCCGACCGTCTCGGCAACGCGTTGTATTTTTCGCGCAGCCTGATTCCCTTCGACCGCGACGGTTCCGGCGCTGTCACACCGCTGCATCACCTCGGCATCTACGGCTATCGCCGCGCGTTTCTCCTCAACTACGTGAAGTGGAAGCCGACGCCTCTCGAGCGTGCCGAGAAACTCGAGCAACTCCGCGCATTGGAAATGGGTGCGCGAATCCGGCTTGTCGTTACGAAGCATCGCAGCATCGGCGTCGACACCCCCGAGGACCTCGCCGCAGCGCAGAAATTGCTTTCCCGTCGCGCCTGAGGGCCCTCCGCGCGAGTCGCAGGAGCAGCGCTAGAACACCTTCACCCGCGTGCCGGCCTTGACCCGCTGCGCGAGCACCCAGGCGTCCCAGTTCGCCAGGCGCACGCATCCGGCGCTCGCGTTGCGGCCAATCTGGTCCGGCGAGGTCGTGCCGTGCATTCCACGGCTGGGAATGTTGAGCGCGAGCCAGACGATGCCAACCGGGTTGTTCGGCCCCGGCGGGAGGTTGTAGGCCTCGTCGCTGCGTTTGCCGGATTCGAGGACCGATTTGTCCCACCGGTAGTAAGGCATCAGCGTGTTCGAGGTAATTTTCCAGTCGCCGGGAGGCACGGGAAACTTGTCGGACCCCGGGGTGCAGGGAAACGAGCCGACAAGCTGGTCATCCTCGTAGAGTTCGATGATGCGCGGCTCTCGGAGCAACACCAGGCTGAGCACCGGCTCGGGCGTCGGCGTGGGCGTGGGATCCGCAGTCTGCACGGCAGTCGGATCGGGCGTGGGCGTGGGATTCTTCTTTTCCTCACGCCGCCGCTTTTCGAGCGCGACCACGGCATTCATGTCGAAGGGCTCGACATCCACGACGCGCACCGTGTCGCCCACCTTCGGGGGCTCCGTAAAAGTTGCGTTCAGTGCCTTGAAAAAATTGAGGTCGCAGTGAAATTTCTCGGCGAGCGCCTCCCAAGAGTCGCCGTAGGGCAGTCGCTTGAGCTTTGCCTGCTCGGCGGGCTTCGACGCCGTGGGACCGATCCACGCCATGTCTTCCTCGACAACAACGTAATCCCGATACGGATGAGCCACTTCCTCGACTGGCAGACGACTGCCGGGCGGGAGTTTCTTCGCGATGCAATAGCGGTCGGCCGCCTTCTGCGTGAACTCCCCGCCAAGGCCATCGATCTTGCCCGGACGAAAACCCGCCCGGTCCAGAAAGACCTGCACGCGCGCCATCTCGATGCGTTCCGGGTCGTCGGGCTGCAAATCCTTCAAATGCCCGACCGGTGCCTCGGGAATGTCCGCCTGCTGCGCAAGCGCCTGAGGCTCAATTCCCAGCAATCCCGAAAAAAGGACGAACCCCAGAAGATGGCGACACAACATGGTCCGAGATGATTTCACGGCTCCCCCCGATTTCAACTCCGTGTTTTCTCGTTTGCCCCGGACCCAATCTCGTGTGACATAGACCGACTATTCGAAACGATTATTACAGTTGGGAGCGGGAAGGCCGCCGCAGAAGGCGGCGTCCCTTTTACCTGCGGTGGTGGTTCTGGGGGCCTCTGGCGCTCCTGGCTCTAGCGGCCATCGCAGGCACGATCACTTACGCCGTCGTAAAGGCGAAATACGCCGGCCGCGCGGAGGAATTTGACCTCGCCGACATCCGCAAAATGGAATCGGCGACCCTCGTCTACGACCGCAACGGCGAGCTTGTCGGAAAATTCTTCCTCCAGAATCGCATCCCGATCTCCGGCGACGAAATTCCGGAAATCATGCGACAGGCCGTGGTCGCCGCAGAGGACAACCGCTTCTACGAGCACGACGGTGTCGATTATCTCGGCATTCTGCGCGCGGCGCTGAAGAACTACCGCTCGGGCCGCATCCGGCAGGGAGCCAGCACCGTCACCCAGCAGCTCGCGCGAAATTCCTTCGAACTTCGGGAGCGCACCTACGAGCGCAAGCTGGTCGAAATCTTCCTCGCGAACCGCATCGAGAAGAACTTCTCGAAGCGCGAGATCATGGATCTCTATCTCAACCGCGTGTATTTCGGGTCGGGCCTCTATGGCGTGGAGGCCGCCGCGCGCGGCTACTTCGGCGTGCCGGCGAAGGAACTCACCGTCGGCCAGTGCGCGATGCTCGCGGGGTTGCTGAAGAGCCCGAACGGGCTTTCGCCGTGGAACAATCCCGATGGCGCGAGAAGGGCACGCGACTTCGTGCTCGAACGCATGAAGGACCTCGGATTCCTGAGCAGCGCGGATGCGAAGCGGGAGCAGGATTCCATTCTCGTGACACGCCGCCGCACGAACCCGCACAAGGTTTCCTACGCCGTCGACTACGTGCGCCAGCAGGCCATCGCGACCCTCGGCTACGAGCGCGCGATGAACGGCGGGTTCAGCGTTTACACGACGCTGGACATGAACATGCAGCGCGCGGCCGAGATCGCCCTGCGCACCGAGTTGAACCGCGCGGAGAAGAAGGAGGGCTACGACCACGAGACCTACGAGGACTTCGCGAAGAAGTTCAAGCCGTTCGACGACATGCTCCGCACCGGCGGCTTCCCCAAGACACCACCGCCAATTCCCGAATATCTGCAGGGCGCGGTGATCGCCTTCGACAACACCACGGGCGGAATTCTCACGCTCGTCGGCGGCCGCGAATTCAAGCACAGCGAATACAATCGCGCGACCCAGGGCCGCCGGTCCGCGGGCACCGTGTTTACGCCACTGGTCTATGCGGCGGCCTGCGAGAAGGGAATTTTCCCCGGCGACCTCGTGCAGGACGCCGCGCTCGACAATCGCTATGTCGGCATCGGCGGCACGACGGGCATCCTCGGCGAATGGGGGGTGGAACGGCGCGACAATGAATACGAGGGCAACATCCCGGCGCGCGAGGCGCTCGCCGAAGGCAAGAACGCCGCGATGGTGCGGCTCGGCTGGGAGGCCGGACTCTCGTCGGTGAAGGATTTCGCCAAACGCGCGGGCATCGCGAGTTCGTTGCGGAATTTCTCGAACACCTTCCTCGGCACAAGCGAGGTGGGACTCGCGGAACTCACCCTGGCCTTCAGCACCTTCGCCAACAGCGGCGTGCGCCCGGCAAAGCCATACATCATCGACCGAATCGTCGATGGGGACGGAAAGGAGATCTTCAAGGCCAAGCCGAAGGTCGTTCCGGTCACGTCCGACGCCGTTGCGTATCAGACCCACGTCGCGCTCGAAGATGCGCTTCGCATCGGCACCGGCGCCGCCGCGACGAGCCGCTTCGGGCTTGGAGATTTCCCCGCAGCCGGCAAATCGGGCACCGCCTACAATTTCACCGACGCGTATTTCATCGGCTACACCCGCCCGGTCACCTGCGGCGTATGGGTCGGCTTCGACAAGCCGTCGCGCATTTATCGCGGCGCGTTTGGCAACGACCTCGCACTGCCGATCTGGACGAGCGTGATGAACGCGTCCACGAAGGATTTTCCGCCGGTGGAATTCCCGCGGCCCGAGTCGGTCGTGCCGGTTTCCGTTTGCCGTTCCTCCGGCCTGCTGGAAACGGGGCGGTGCGAGGAGGACGTGATCGATCCGCAAACGGGTGAGAAGCGCCGCGAGAAGACTTCGTATATCGAGTTCGCTTCGAAGGAACACAAGCCGACCATCGCGTGCGACGTGCATGGCACGGGCCTGCGTCTCTACGAAAAGGAACCGGAGGAATCGGAGTGGCCGCGTGCGGCAAGCGCCGTGGACCTCGCGCTCATCAGGCCGGTGGCGGTTTCCGCTCCCGCGCTGGTCGGGCTCAACGACGTCTATCGTTCCGTCAAGCCCGCCGCGTTCCGCATGAAGGAAGAGGACATCCCGGTCGCCAAGGCGCTGCCCGTCAACGAGCAGGTGGCCGAAGCGGCCATGATCGAAGGCGAAGCGGCGCAGGCCGTCCAGGTCGCCGGGCCGGTGCCGACCGGTCCGCAGGAAGTGCGGAAGGCCGAGGCGGTGAAGCCGCTGGATGTCCCGGCCGACACGGCTGCAATTCCGATCGAAGCGCCGAAGCCGATCCAGTTCTAGGACGCGCGCTCGCGCAAATCGAACGCTTCGACCTGATCGAGAATGACGTCCGCCATCAGCGGATGGGTGCCGATCGCGCTCGCGTAATACAGCCTCCGACCGCGAACCTGGTATGGATTGCGCCGAAAAACCTCCCGCTGACTCGCAGCCGGCGCCCCTTCCTCCTCGATTCCCAACAACACCGGGATGTCCTGATAGCTGTGCAGTCCATCCGCGATGAAAAAGGGGACAACCAGGACGTTCGGGAACCGCGTCAACGCATCCCAGGCGGAAATCAAGGGCGGCTCCTCCATGTAGGCGGCAAGCACTTCCCCGTAGATCTGCATTTCCGAGATGCGCTGCACCTGTTCCTTCGCGGCAACCGCGGAGTTGTCGTTCAACGCGGTGCCGTGCCCCACAATCACGAGGCTCGTCTCACACTCCGGAACCGCGTCCGCCGTTTCCCGCGCGCGGTGCAACAACACGTCCGTCATTCGCGGATGACTCCCCACCGGATCGCAATACTTGATCGTCCGCCCGTCGCGCGTGGTCACCGCGCCCGACAGCCCAAGCTCCCGCGGAATCACCGTCCGGGTAAAATATCCTTCGCTGATGAAATCCGGCACCACGTAGATTTCCCGGGATTCCACCGCGCGAAAGACCTCCCGCATCGAAGGTTCCTCCTTCCAAAAGCACGCCACGACCTCGTCGAACACCCCGCGGGCGCGAATGACGTCGGCATGCTCATGCGTCGGCGCGCTCGAATCGGGGTTCAGCGTAGAGCCGTGGCCGACGAGAACAAGCGCGGAACCCGGGCGTGGTTGCATGATCCCCACCAATGCCCGCGTGGATTCCTTGCCGCAACGGAAAATGGGCATTGTTCCGGCGGGGCGCATCGGGTAACCCCATCGCCATGTCAGTTTGTTCCGATCAATGGATTCGTCGAATGGCCGTCGAACACGGGATGATCGAGCCGTTCGCGGAAGGCCAGGTGCGCGTGAACGAAGCCGGCGAGCGCGTCATCAGCTACGGCATCTCGAGCTACGGCTACGACCTTCGCGTTTCCAACGAATTCAAGGTCTTCACGAACGTCTTCAATACCGTCGTGGACCCGAAGAAATTCGACGATCGCTCGTTCGTCGACATCCAGACCGACGTCTGCATCGTCCCGCCAAACTCGTTCGCGCTCGCGCGAAGCGTGGAATATTTCCGCATCCCGCGTGACGTGCTCACGATCTGCGTCGGCAAGTCAACGTATGCGCGATGCGGTATTATCGTGAACGTGACGCCGTTCGAGCCGGAATGGGAGGGCCACGTGACGCTGGAGATTTCCAACACGACGCCGCTGCCGGCGCGCATCTACGCGAACGAAGGTCTCGCGCAGGTCGTCTTTTTCAAGGCGGACGAAATCTGCCAGACGAGCTACGCGGATCGCGGCGGCAAATACATGAAGCAGCGCGGAATCACCATTCCGCGGATGTAAATCAGTCGTCCTCGCCGCCCTCTTCCTGGGGGCTCTCGAGCTTTTCGAGCACCTCGGACATATCCTCAACCTCGTCCCACACGCTCCGGCTCACATACACCGGGGCGCGCTGCTGTGCCGCCATCGCGATGCAGTCGCTCGGCCGCGCGTCGAGTTCGATGATCTTTTTTTGCTGCAGCTCGTTCTCGACCTTGATGATCAACCGCCCGTAGTAGGTGCCGCCTTTGAGGTCGTTGATGACCACGCGCTCCACCTTCGCGCCAACGGCGGCGAGCACCAGCGCCAGCAGGTCATGCGTGAGAGGCCGCTCCTTTTCCTGGCCGTTGATGAACATGCCAATCGCGCTGCCGACGCTGGGGTCGACGTAGATGACGAAAACCTTTTCCTCGTTGCCGAGGAACACCGCGCAGCCGCTGCCCGTGGGCACCAGCGCACGGACGCGAACCTCAACCACGGGCTTGCTCATGGCTTAACCAGTAGCAGCATCCCCCGCGCCGGACAACCGCCGCAGGAAAATTCACTGCGATCAGGCAATCTTCGGATAGCCGCTCAAATACAGGCGCGAAAGCCGCACGTAGCGCTCGGCCCACACGCGCACGCCGGCCTGTTCCTCCTCGCTCAATTGCCGCGCGACCTTTGCCGGCGAGCCAAGCACCAGTGAGCCGGGTGGAATCTCCGTGTGCATCGTGACCGTCGAGTTTGCACCCACGATGGATCGCGCGCCGATGCGCGCTCCATCGAGAATGATGGCGCCCATGCCGATGAGAACCTCGTCCTCGATCGTGCATGCATGCACCGTCGCCTGGTGACCGATCGTCACCCATTCGCCGATCACCGCGGGAAGATCGTCGGCCACATGCACCACGCTGCCATCCTGCACGTTGGAATGGGCGCCAATGCGGATCGGCGCGATATCGCCGCGCAGCGAGCAGCCCGGCCAGATGCTGGCTTCCTCGCCGATGGTCACGTCTCCGGCAATAAACGTGTGCGGCGCGATAAATGCCGACGGCGCGATCGACGGCGCGCGGCCGAGGAATTGACGAATCTGCGTTTCGAAGTCCATGCCATCAACGTAAAACGACACCGCTCCCCTCCAAGCTCCAATTCATGCGGGTTTGCGACGGGTCGCGACTGCAAAAATGTTTGCACACGCCAGTTGACAAATGCGCCGTTTGACGCTTAGCATCGCGCCCAGCCTTAAATTCCAGCCTTCCCAAACATGAACAAAGTCGAACTCATCGCCGCCGTCCAAAAGTCCCTTGGCAAAGAAACCAGCAAAGCGGAGGCAGAGCGCGCGGTGAACGCAGTGATCGAAGCGATCAAGGCGGGAGTGAAGAAAACGAAGACCGTTCAGCTCATCGGCTTCGGCACGTTCAAGGTTGCTTCGCGCAAGGCCCGCACCGGTGTCAATCCCAAGACCGGCGAGAAGATCAAGATCAAGGCCTCGAAAACCGTTAAATTTGTTGCAGGCAAGGCTCTTAAAGATAGTCTTTAATAGAGCTTCTTCCGCGGATTTCCCCCCCGCACCGAGAAGACCCGTTTCGCCATACGGCTAAACGGGTCTTCTCATGTCTACGCATCGCGATGTTTGCGCCCGGGCCGTCCCGTCACCAGGCACGCGAGAAGCAAGCCGATCAGCGCGCCGGCATAACCCGAGTTGTGGATGTAGGCGACGAGGACAAAGGACGCCGGGTCGCCCACGTGTTCGAGGTAGCCGCTCCAGTTTGAGAAGTCGGCGTTTGCCATCCTCGCCCGGCCCATCGCGAAGCCGACCACCCCGCCAATCATCGCAACGGCGAGAACGATGCCCAGCCCGCGCAGGGTGATTCCTGCGGCGGACTTGAACGCACGCCCGGGCACCGCCCTTCGTGCGAGAAACCAACCCGCGATGGCTCCGGCAGCCGCAGTCGCCAGCCAGCCAATCTCCGCGGCAAAAAGGTGCGGCGGCAGGCCGGGATCCGCCCAGGCAAACTGCTGAAACTTCAGTCGCGTGAAATACTCCGGGCCCAGCGAATACGTAATCAGGTCATGGACGATCCCGTAGCAGCCACCGAGCAGTCCCCCGATTCCGGCAAGACACAGCACCGAGCGCAAATCGCGCCGCGAGAGTCTCGGCCAGAGCCAGTGCATCGCCTGAGTTTCACGCGTGCGGGTTGATCGTGGAAAAGAAATCTCACGAATCCCGCGGGGAAATCGCGATCGGACTTTTCCCAACGGCCGATTTCGGCGATCATTGGCGCGATGAAGTCTCCCGTGAAAGTCGCCGTGACCGGAGCCGCCGGTCAGATCAGTTACTCTCTGCTTTTTCGCATCGCATCGGGTGCCATGTTCGGGCCGGAGCAGCCGGTCATTCTTCAACTGCTGGAACTTCCCGCGGAAAAGGCCATGAAAGCCCTCGAAGGCGTGGCGATGGAACTCGACGACTGCGCATTCCCGCTGCTCAAAGGCATCGTCTGCACGAGTGACCCGAAGGTGGCCTTTGGCGACGCAAACTGGTGCCTGCTCGTGGGTGCGAAACCGCGCGGCCCCGGTATGGAGCGCGCCGATTTGCTGAAGGACAACGGAAAGATTTTCACCGAGCAGGGCGCGATCATCGACGAGGTCGCCGCGGATGATGCGCGAATCGTGGTGGTTGGAAATCCGGCAAACACGAACTGCATGATCGCCGCGAGCAAGGCAAAGCGTCTTTCCGCCGACCGCTTCACCGCGATGGTCCGGCTCGATCAGAACCGCGCACAGACGCAACTCGCGAAGAAGGCCGGCTGCGATCTCACGGCGGTGAAGAATATCTACATCTACGGCAATCACAGCCCGACGATGTTCCCCGCCTTTGCCCATGCCACGATCGAAGGGAAGCCGGCGGTGGAGGTCATCGCCGACGACGCCTGGTTGCAGGGCCCATTTTGCGAGACGGTCGGCAAGCGCGGCGCGGCCATCATCGCGGCTCGCGGTGCGAGTTCCGCGGCCTCGGCGGCCAACGCGCTGGTCGACCATGTGCGCAGTCTCATCACTCCGGGCGAAGTGCATTCCGTCGCCGTGAAATCCGAGGGGCACTACGGATTTGACCCGAACGTTTGGGCCGGATTGCCGGTTCGCACCACGACGCCCGGCAGCTACGAAATCGTCACCGGCTACGAAATGGACGATTTTGCGAAGAGCAAGATCGCCGCGACCAACAAGGAGCTCGTGGATGAGCGGGCAATGGTCGCCGACCTGCTCGGTTGATGTCGACCCAAACGCGCGCAAGCTGGACCTTCCGCGGCGCCGCGGTTCTCGGATTCCTCGGCGTCGTGCTGGGGGCATTCGGCGCCCATGCGCTCAAGCCTGCCCTCAGCAGCTTCGGCACTGAGGCCACGTGGGAAACCGCCGTCCTCTACCAGTTTGTGCACGCAATCGCCTTGCTCGCCCTGGCCGCAATCGACCGGGCGAGCAAGCTCCTGACGGTGTTGTGGGTGGGCGGCATTGTGCTTTTCTCGGGCTCCCTCTACGTCCTTTCCCTGAACCACTGGAAATGGCTGGGGCCGGTCACTCCCATTGGGGGAACGATGCTGATCGCGGGCTGGCTGTTGCTGGCAATCCGGGGACGATAACCATCCGGCAATTTGGCAGGAAATTCTTGCCAATCAGGTTACGACCTGCATTTCCTTTCTTAGGAGAAAAGCCATTCTCCGTGCGCCTCCCGGCGCGAAAACCCCAAAAAATCCCCCCAAAATGAAAGGTATCGCTAAGGTCGGTCCGCGTCTGGACCGTTCGCGTCTTTATTCCAGGTTCGTTACAACGCTCGCTGTGGTATGTGCCGGCACGGCGTCGGCAGACACCTGGATCGGCACTCCAGGAGAAGAGGCCGCCTTTAATGACGGCGCCAACTGGTCACTCGGAGTCGTGCCGGAATTCGAACCAGCTGTTATCGACAATGGTGGTATCGCAACCATTGCTCCGGAGGATGATCTTTTTCCGGAGCGCCTGATTGTCGGGCAGACCACAACGGGCAATGCGGTCATTCAAAATGGCGGAACGATCACGACTTTGGGCCCTTTGATGGTCGGATTCGGCGTTGGATCTGAAGGATCTTATAGCATGTCCAACGGCGCCACGGCCTACCTCGGAGGAACGGGCGCTTCCGATAACACGAGCATCGGCCGGAGCGGTGGAAAGGGGTCGCTGTCCCTTTCAGGTAACAGCTCAGTGTTTGTGTCCTCGGGCGAGTTTTTCATCGGACAGGGAGAAGGATCCGAAGGCACATTGACGCTCACCGACTCGGAGGTTGCGGCTGCGAGCTGGATCGCCATCGGGCGTGCGGGAGGCACTGGGACGGCGACACTTAACGGGCAATCGAAATTGTTCACTTCAGGCGGCGGCTTTGTTGTGGGCGCTCCCGTGGGTGGCATCAGCAATGGGACCTTGCTTATCAAAGACCAGTCCGAAGCTTACTACGAAGGCGGCAATCCCATGTTCGTGGGTGAAGGTGCCAAAGGCACTGTCACCGTCAGTGGCAATGGACAGTTCTATTCCAAGGCAAGCGGAATCTGGGTCGGAACGGGCGCCAATGGCGACGGAATATTGAATCTCACCGAAAACGCGATTTCGAGCGCCGGAAACGAAACTTACATCGGCAACGATGGAGCAATGGGTGTGGTGAATCTGAGTGGCAACGCCAGATTCTCCACCGAAGCCCACAAGTTTATCATCTCGCGCTTTGACGGGATTGGCTCGGTAACCGTGGAAGGCAACGCAGAGATCTCGATTGGCGGCCAGGAGATCGTGGTTGCGGAAAACAACACCGGCACACTCACGATCCGTGGCAACGGTCGGGTCCTTGCCACGGGTGCCGCCATGAATATCTATATTGGAAGTGCTCCGTTTTCTGATGGCGGGAGAGCCCCCGGCAACGGCACCGTCACCATGGAAGGAGGCCAGCTCGTCGCCACGGATGGGGAGGTTATCCTGGGGCTTCAGGCAAATGGCACAGGAACGCTTCACTTGAATGGTGGTGTCGTCCAGGCCCATGCAATCCGCAAGGGAGCGGGAACGGGCACAATCCACTTCAACGGCGGCGGGGTGAAGGCCAATCATGCCTCCGAGGATTACTTCGCCGGATTCAGTTCTTCAGATCTCGTTCTTCATCAGGGAGGCTTGCGATTCGACACCAACGGATTTGAGGTGGCGATCTCGCAGGGGTTTTCCGGTGAAGGGGCACTCATCAAACTCGGCGATGGCGTGCTTACCATGCTCGCCGATGCCGCTTATAACGGAGATACCTTCGTCAAAGAGGGCCGGCTGACGATTAACTCGGCATTTCTGGCGGACGATTCGAACGTGTTCCTTACCGAAGGCAGCCTCTTTGATTTAAACTTCGAAGGCGGTGACATGATCAACGCTTTGATCATCGATGGAGTGGTCATGGAAGTTGGCACCTATGGCGCGACAGGCTCCGGTGCGGAACACACCTACGATGACTATTTTTCCGGCACGGGATATCTCATCGTGACCTCCACAGTGATCCCGGAACCGTCCACTGTTGCGCTCTGCCTGTTCGGCTTTGGCGGCGGTCTCTTGCTCCTCCGTTCGCGCAAAAAGGAGACGGTCTAAATTCAGATCCGCTTAAGCGGCGCTCACCCCTTGAAGGAGTCGCTCGGATGGTCGATCAGCCAGCGAGCGGAAAAACATATCCCGCTCGCCTCGCCGCGCAAAACGGCCGATCGTTCTGTCATGCCTGCGCATGCTGATACGTTTTCGGTTTCGACCCGGGGAAAGGGAACCTACGAGATCACCGACGCCGTCAATCGCATTGTCGAGGAATCGGGAATCCAGACCGGCATCGTCACCGTCTTCCTGCAGCACACGAGCGCGAGTCTCGTGATTTACGAGAATGCCGATGCGTCGGCCCGGCACGATCTGCACGAGTATTTCGAGAAGCTCGTTCCGGAGGACGATCCGGACTGGGTGCATACGATGGAAGGGCCGGACGACACCACCAGCCACCTCCGCATGGCACTCACCCGCACGAGCGAGACCGTGCCGGTCATCAACGGCCGCGCGGCTCTCGGCATCTGGCAGGGCATTTACGTCTTCGAGCATCGACGCGCGCCGCACACCCGGCGCGTGGCGGTGAGCGTGGTGGGCGAGTAGCACTAGTCCTCGAACCACGACACTCCACTCGCGACGTTGGAGGCCCTGCGCGCATCGTCGCTGTCGATCAGAACGGCACGCGTCACCGGCGCCACGTGCCCGTCGCAGAAAAGGACGTTGGCGATGGCGTTCGCACCGTGGCCGCCATGACGAAACACCACCGTTTCCGGGTCGACCCACGGCTCGTAGCCATCGACCTCCGTGAGAAACACGACGTTTCCGGGATACTCCAGCTCGTTGATCTTGAAGCTCCGCACGCCCTCCTCCGGCTGAAGGAACGTGTTCATCGCGTAGTTGAAGTAGAACACCTCAGGGTCCCAAACTCGCGGCACCTTCGTATCGGGGTCGATCCACAGCGAGACCATTCCGGGCCTGGGCCGCTGACCCGGCGGCAGATCCGCCAGCGGCGTCTGACCCAAATAGGGCGGCATGGCATTATACCAGGCACGCTTTTGCGAGGGGTTGATCGGGTCGGCACCCACCTCGGGAAGCTGGTTGTCGTTGTCGATGAGGTAAAGGTTCAGGGCGATGCCCCACTGCTGGAGATTTCGGGCACTTGCGGCTCCCGAAGCGTCCTTCTGCCGCGAGAGCACCCACGCCACGAGTGCCACTCCCAGCAGCACGACCACAATCGAAGCGAGAGCGATTTCGCGGGGCTTCATCGACTCGGAGACGGCACGAAGGTCCAGCCCTCTGGAACGGAGAATCTCAACGGCTTGGACGCCCGGATCAGAAAATCGACGTAGTAATCGAATTCCGACGCGACGCCGACATCGCGAATCGCGTCCGGTGGCAATCCCAGTTCTTCCGCGAGAAGCGACGCGAAAAAGCGCGATGTGGTCACCATCACCGGCTGATCCATCGGCGCATCGTTGCGACGGAGAAATTGCATCCCACTGAATTTCCCCAGCCGCTCGAGCTGCCCCGGCGTGAGCGTGAGCTGCACCACGGAGGTCGTCCACGGCAGACTGTTGAAGACACGGCTGGAGGTCAGCGGGCCCTCCGGCCAGTCGCTGCGAATGGATTGATGCGAGTAGGCCGCGACCTGGGTGCCGGGAATCTGGCTGAGTGCCGTCAGATACCCGAGAAGGATTTCGTCGGCCTCGATCGACTCGCTCAGATCGGCGATCGGCTTGTCGGCATCCCGAATTTGCGACTCGAACGCCGCAATCCTTGCTTCAATCGCCGGGTCCGCCGGCGCGGTGTTCGCGGTCATGGGCAGCAATTCCTGGCGAAGCACGCGCCATCCGTCGCCGTCCCGCTTGAGATCCAGCCGCGCGACCGTGAAACCCCCATTGTCCCGCAGGATGTTTTCTGAAACGGGCGGCTTCCATTCGTAGAAGGTTCGATCCGACCACGCGTCTCGCTCGCGTCCCGAGTAAATCCGGTGCGCAAGAATCGCGTCGATGCCGAGCTGGGTGAGTGACTCGAGGAACCGGGTGGGCGGATCCTTCGGCGACTCGAATTTCATCCAGCTCAGCAGAGCCAGTGTCCCCGGAGGTCGTGCCCCAAGTTTTGCAGCAATCGGCGCGTAGTCGCGCACCGGTTCGACGTTCCCGCTCACATCGCCAAACCACGTGGGAAAGCGCTCGGGATGCTTCTCACGCGGCACGTCGCCGTAGAAGTTCGCGAAGACCTCGACCGGGAGGCCGCTCACTTCCTTCCGCGCGGCAAACTTTGCGGTCGCGACTGCCGGCTCCCCATTCGGAGCCGTGAAGGGGCACAGCACTTCCGCGTTCAATTTCGCCAGCACCTCCGACGGGACGCTGTTGTCGAGATTCCCGAGAACCACGAAGTCGTAGCCGGCCTCGTTGAAAAACAAGACCATGTTTCCGTAACCCGTCGCGTAGCTCGCGAAGGAACCTCCCATACTGTCCCCAAGGTCCACCACCACGACTCTCGCCCCCGCCCTCGCGGCCTCCTCCCGCACCTGTTTGATGTAGCCGGCAAGGTAGAGGTAGTGCTGCAGCGGAGCGAGCGACTGCAGAGCACGCGGATAGACGTTTCCGCGCAAACGGCCCGTCTGGAGAACGATCACGTCCGCGGTCTCCCCTTTTTTCTTCGAGCAGGACACCAGCCCGGCCGTCAGCGACAGCAGGACCAGGCCAATCCTCCCGACCAGCCGAAAAACCGTGGAAGAACGAAAATCACGCATCGCGTTCAAAAACCGGTCCAACCCAAGCAATTACCGGGCGAGGGAGACGATTCGCGCGAATTTTTCGTCACAAATCGCTGATCTTCGGTCTCAAGCGCTCGCGTCTTCGAGAAGGAGATTGCTCCTGCAAAGCGTGGCGTATAGCCCGTCCCGCTCGACGAGATCCTCGTGGCGCCCTCTCTCGACGATCCGGCCCCGGTCGAGGACCAGAATTTCGTCGGCATTCCGCACCGTCGAGAGCCGGTGCGCGATGACGAAGCTCGTGCGGTGAGCCATCAACCGATCGAGCGCCTCCTGGATAAGCCGCTCCGTCGCGGTGTCCACGCTTGCCGTCGCTTCATCGAGAATGAGAATCGGCGGGTTCTTGAGCAGCGCCCGGGCGATGGAGATGCGCTGTTTCTCGCCGACGCTGAGCTTGATGCCCCGCTCGCCCACCGCGCTGTGCAATCCTTCGGGCAACCGGCGGACAAACTCCGCGGCGTTCGCGGCTTCGAGGACCTCCCACATTTCCTCCTCCGTGGCATCCGGCTTTCCAACGCGGAGATTCTCCGCCGTGGTGCCGTTGAACAGGAAGCTCTCCTGCGTCACCATCGCAATGGACCGGCGAAGCGCGGCCTTGGAGCGAGTTTCGATGGGCTGGCCGTCGAGAAGAATCGTGCCACCCGTTCGTTCGTAGAATCGCACGAGAAGACTGACGAGCGTCGATTTCCCTGCGCCGGTGGGCCCCACCAACGCAATCATCGAGCCCGGAGGCGCGTGCAAAGAAATGTCGTGGAGAATGGTCCGGCCGCTCCGATAGGCAAACTCGACATGTTCGTAACGGACGTCCCCGCGCACCGGCGACTCCGGATTCTCCGCAGGCTCCGGCTCGAGGCCGGGCTCCTCGGGCTCGTCCATGATCTCGAACACACGCTCCGCTGCAGCACGACCGGCCTGGAAGATCTGGTTCAGCGCATGCAGCCGCGCAACGGGCTCATACAAAAACGGCGCGGCAATGACGAAGGCTCCGAGCGTGCCAATGTCCATTCCCTGCAGCACGCGCGTGGCGCCGAAACCGACAACCGCCACGAGCCCGCAGGAGTTCAGGAACGTCATCGACGGATGATAGATCGCCCACGTGTGCATCACGCGAAGGGTGGCTTTTGCCAGCCGGCGACTCGCGGCGTCGAACCGCTCATGTTCCCGCGCCTCGCTCGTGTAGGTTTTGATCTGGCGAATTCCCGAAAGATTGTCGTGGAGAATCGCGTTCATCTCGGACGCCGCCCGCCGCTGTCCCCGGTAGCGACTTCGCGCGGTGAGCGTGTAGGCGAGGGCGCCGGCCACCATCAACGGGATCGGCGACGCCGCAACGAGAGCCGTCCACGGATCGAGCGAAACCATCAACGCGGCCACCACGACGATCTGCAGCACGGCCACCGTGCCCTGCTCGATCCCGTCGATCAAAACCCGCTCGACGGAGGTCACATCCTCGACCAGGCGCGTCATCACATCGCCGGTCGCACGATCGTCGAACCACCCGAGCGGCAGCCGCTGGATGTGCGCATACAGGTCGCTACGGATGTCACAGATCACCCGTTGCTCGAAGGAATTGTTCAGCACGATGCGCAGGGCATTGAGTAGGTTCTGCGCGAAAAAAGCTGCCAGCCCGATGCCGATCAGCGGTGCGATGAGCTCCGGCCGACCGCCGCGAATTCCCTCGTCAATGATCCGGCGCGTGACGTCCGGAAACACGGCGATCATCAGCGTGCCCAGAATGGCGCAACTCATCGTCCCCACCGCCATCCACGGATAGCGCTTCAAATATCGGAACACCCGCAACGTCTGGAGCATGGCCTCGTCGACCTTAACGAACCGCCAACGTGATAAAAGCGCCCAATCGTTCCTGTGGGAACGAATCACTGGAATTGGCGGGCGAAGACGTCTCCCGGGAGTTTCTGGAGCGGGTTCGCCGACCGATTGAAGAAAAAATTTTCCGCGGCGGCGTCGATTTAATTACTCTGCGTAAGACTTTGATCAAGAGCGAATTATCGCATTCAGATGCGATGTCCGCGCTCGAAAAATCGAAAAAGTTCCGCCGGAATCACAAACATTTGCACGGCATCTGCTTGAGACCCTTCCGCGCCGCGTCCGTGTGACCGGTTCAACGTGGAAAATACCAACCTACAACTCATTACGAAGTTATCACCATGCTAAAACGCACCCATACCCTGGCGTCGATGGCTTTGGCGGCTGGGCTGGCGCTGTCCAGCGCGCTGCCACTGACGCTACACGCTCAGGACGCTCCCGCCGAAGAAGCGACGGCCGTCGTCGCTGAGGAAACCGTCACCGCCGAAGAGGAGGTCCCCGCCTTCGCGACCCTGGAGGAATTCCAAGCCTCCGACGTTTACGCGAAGTTCGTCGTCGACAACCTCTGGATCCTGATCGCGGCGGCACTCGTCTTCATCATGCACCTCGGATTCTCGTGTGTGGAATCCGGTCTCTGCCGCTCGAAGAACACGACGAACATCCTGTTCAAGAACGTGTTCATCGTCTGCATGGGCGCCGTCACCTACGCGCTCTGGGGCTTCAACGCAATGTATCCCGGTGAGTTCAACGGCTACTTCGCAATCGGATCTCCGATCGCGAACAGCTTCGCCGAAGGAGACATGGTGGGGAATCTGACCACAGAATACGCGGATTACACCTACTGGACGGACTTCATCTTCCAGGCCATGTTCGCGGCCACCGCTGCGACCATCGTTTCCGGATCGGTCGCCGAGCGCATCAAGCTCGGACCGTTCATTCTGATTGCCACCCTGCTGGTGATGTTCGTTTATCCGGTCTCGGGCTCCTGGAAGTGGGGCGGCGGCTGGCTCGACCAGATGGGCTTCTACGACTTCGCGGGTTCTTCGATCGTTCACGCTTTTGGCGGCTACGCAGCGCTCGCCGGTGTCCTGCTCCTTGGGCCGCGTCTCGGCAAGTATCTGTCCGATGGAAAGGTGAAGCCGATCCTCGGCCACAGCATGCCGCTCGCCACGATCGGTGTGTTCCTGCTCTTCCTCGGCTGGTTCGGATTCAACGGCGGCTCGGTGCTCAGCGCGCAGCCCGACCTTGTTTCGCTGGTGTTCGTCACCACCGGCCTCGCGGGCTTCACGGGCGGCCTTACCGCGTCATTCACGTCGTGGATTCTGCTCAAGAAGCCTGACCTCTCGATGGCGCTCAACGGCATCCTTGCAGGTCTGGTTGGCATCACCGCCGGTGCGGACGTGATTCCGCCGTGGCAGGCCGTCATCGTCGGTGGCGTCGCCGGCATCCTCGTGGTGCTGGCCGTGATGTTCTTCGACAAGATCAAGGTGGACGATCCGGTCGGTGCCATTTCCGTGCACGGCGTGTGCGGCAACTGGGGCACCCTCGCGGTGGGCATCTTCGGTGTCGGAGAGTTCTCCTTCGTCACCCAGCTCATCGGCACCATCTCCGTTTCTGTCTTCGCATTCGCGGCCTCTTTCATCATCTTCCTCGTCGTGAAAGCGATCATGGGAATCCGCGTCAGCGCAGAAGAGGAAACCGAAGGCCTCGACATTGGCGAACATGGCCAGGAGGCCTATCCCGACTTCTCGCCGGTCTCGGAGGCTTAATCGAGTCGAGCGCTTAAATCGAAAGACAAAATCGAATGAAAAAAATCGAAGCAATCATCAAGCCGTTCAAGCTGGAGGAAGTCAAAGACGCACTCGCGGACCTCGGGATCGAGGGCATGACGGTGAGCGAGGTCAAGGGCTTCGGACGGCAGAAGGGGCACACCGAGATCTACCGTGGCAGCGAATACACGGTGGACTTCCTGCCCAAGATCAAGATCGAGGTCGTGCTCTCCGACTCTTTGCTGGAGAGCGCCACGGCAGCGATCGTGAAGGCAGCCAAGACCGGCAAGATCGGCGATGGCAAGGTCTTCGTCTCACCGGTCGAGGAAGCGATCCGCATCCGCACCGACGAGACCGGCGAAAAAGCCGTGTAACAATCGCTCAGGGTTAAAGGGAGCCATGCAGGGCGGCGGGAGCAATTCCGCCGCCCTCTTGCATTCCCGGGAAGTGGCTTCGCCCGCTGCCCCTATTGGGGAGCGGACACGGCCGGAAGTTCCGGCAAATCGAAGACGCACCGAATCGGCCGGTGATCGTTGGCATCACCTGCCTAAGCCACCTCCAACCGGGCGAAGGCGCAGTCCCCAGAAAGACACGTGGTCGAAACAGTTTGCCGGATATTCGCTGCTTGCCTCCACCGTCCAGCGCTTCCCGAACGACACTCCCTGCCAGACCGAGAACAACCGGCCACCTCTCAGGATCCGGCGAATGAATTGACATCCCTCGAATTTCCGATCTTATTCAACCCTCCCGGCATGCAGCCCGAGACCACCAGTTTCATCAAGCGCCACCACATCACGCCGATGTGGACGCCGGGTTTTGTTGTCACGCGCAAGCGCAACCTCGACCCCGCATCCCGTAAGCAGGTGTAAATCTCCGACTCCCAATCGCGTCTTTTCGAACCCTGCTTACCGACCGGTGAGCAGGGTTTTTCTTTTTCCGTCCATCATGTCCCACAAAGCCACCACGCTGCTTCACGATCTCCGCGCACTGCCCGGTGCGTTCTGGGTGCTCTTTGCCGGGATGGGCATCAATCGCTTCGGGACGTTCATCTATCCGTTCCTCACGATCGTTCTGCATGCCCGCGGCGTGCCGCTTGGGCACATCGGAGTCATTCTGTCCGGATTCGGTATCGGCATGCTGGGCGCGACGCTCGCCGGTGGCTGGTTCTCGGACCGGTTCGGCCGGCGCAATACGATTGCCTTCGGCACGTTCACGCAGGCTGCGCTGATGTTCGCGCTCTACTTCCCGAGCAGCTCGGTGATTCTCACGATCCTGACGACGCTCGCCGGCTTCGCGGGTGGTTTCTATCACCCCGCTTCCAGCGCGCTCGTAGCCGACCTCGTGCCGATGGAAAACCGGCTCACCGCCTATGCCCTGCTGCGGCTGGCGGGAAATGCCGGTTTCGCGCTCGGTGCGGCGGCGGGCGGATTCCTTGTGCACTTCCATCCGTTCTGGCTCTTCGCGGGTGACGGTCTCACGACGCTCGCGTTCGGATTGCTCGCGATCACCGCGCTACCTCACGGCCTTCGCCACGCGAGAAAAGACACGCGGTGGAGCGAGGCGATCGCCGTGCTGAGGAAGGATGCCGCCTTCTGGGCGCTGGCCTGCGCGCAGATGTCGGTGGCGTTTGTCTTCGCGCAATTTGCCACGAGTTACGCCGTCGAGGTGACGCAACGCGAGATCGCCCTTTCGGTCGGGGCATGGAAGCTCGGGCCGGAGCAAATCTACGGCTTGCTGATCGGCTTGAATGGAGTCCTGATCATGGCCTTGGAACTGCCGATCACTCGGTGGACGGGCATTCTGAACCCGCGCCGTGTGATGGCCGCCGGCTACGTGCTCATTGGCATCGGCTTTGCATCGAACATCATCGACGGCGGCTTCGGCCTGCTTTCGACGGGCATGGTCCTGTTCACGCTCGGCGAAATGATGGTCATGCCGATGGTGGGCGTGTGGATTTCCCGCATCGCACCGGAACGCATGCGTGGCCGCTACATGGGCATGCTGCTCGGGGCATGGGCACTCGGCAACCTGCTCGGTCAGAACGTCGGCCTGCAATTGATCGGCGTGCACCCCAATCTGCTTTGGGGAATCTGCGCGGGATTCGGGCTGATATCCGCTGCGGTAATCACGCTGCTCGGCCGGCAGTCGCACGAACCGGTGGGGACCATTGCGGCGTCGGCTGTTGCCGCGAAGTAACGCGGGGCCCTGCGTCGTTGCGGGGCCCCTCTTTCCCCGTATGAACCCCGGGGGCAACCACCGTCGTGCAGAGCGCCGAAATGCTTCGGCGATGATGTTGAAATGATGCTAGTTACACCGGCATGACGAAGGGCGGGGGACATCCACCGCGCATGCATCGGCTTTACCGCTGGCTCAAGCGCATCGGCCTCGTGTTTCTGGGGCTGCTTGCGCTGCTCATTCTCTTTCACCGGCCCCTCATCTTCGAGGGCACGCGCTACTTCGTCGTGCGCGCCGCGAAGCAGCAAAATCTCGACATCGATTATGACATCGGCGGGTCGATCTTCTCGACGCTCACGGTTTCCAACCTCAAGGCGACGCCGACCGAACCAGGTCCCATTCAGCGACTGGAGATTGGCAACATCGACCTTCGCTACAGTTTGTGGGATGCAATCCGGAACGGCCTGCCCGCATTGCTCGAGCTCGTGCAGGTGCAGGACGTCTACATTGAACTCACCCCTTCCGAGGAACCCCCGCCAGAAAAACAGGAGGAACCTCAGGAATTCAAGTTCCCCGCGCTCTTTCCAAAAACGCTCCAGTTCGAGAACATCAATTTCCTCTCCCACGGAAGGGACGGCGACACCGTCCTGGAAGGGCTATGGTTCACGCTGCTCCCGGACAAACCGGGCGTGCTGAAGGTTCAGACGCTCGACATTCCCGGCGTGCACCGTTGGAGCGAAATCAGGGGCGACACGACCTTCCGCGACCGAAACCTCCTCCTCACGAATCTCGACATCGGTGGCGAGATCGCGCTCGAGCGGTTCAATCTCGACGCCTCGCAACTCGACGAACAACAGCTCGGCATCGCCCTCGAGGGAAGGCTCTTCGACGCTGCGATCGATCTCCACATCCGAATCGACAACCTCAACAAGACGAACGATCTCACCGCGCGCCTTCTGCTTGAAGGACTCGTGCTCCAGCGAGTCTGGGATTACCTCAATCTTGAGATTCCCTGCACGGGAACGTTGAACCTTGTCGCCGCCGATTTTTCCGGACGTCCCGACGAGCCGGCGACATGGAACGGAACGGTCGGTTTGCGCGCAAAGGCGCTGGCGACGGATGTTCAACCGATTGGAGACGTGCTGCTCGGCATCTCCATGGAGAACGCCTCTGCGCATCTCGATCTGCTCGCGACCCTCGATGCGCAGAACAAGGCCGCCGTGCTCGCCGCAGCGTCGCTGCCGGAAACGCTTGAGGTTTTTGCGGAGACACCCGTCGAAGGCTCGCTGGCACTGCGCCTCGGAGACCTCAGTGCGGCGACCGCAACAATGGCAAACCCGATCACCGGCTCAGGCGCAGGTGTCATCGAATTTCGCCTCGCAGATGGAATCGCCTTCGCCAGTGGACAGATCCGCGGCGAGCGGCTTGCAAGCACCGGCGCGGAGATTTCCGCTTTCGCCTTGCAGCTCGAAGCAAGTCGCCGCCTGCAAACGGAGGAAGGCGCACCGCCTCTCGCCGACACCTCCGCCGAACTGACACTCGGCGCGACGAATGTGCGCTACGAGGATTACGCGATCGACTCCGCAGGGTTCGCGCTCACGTTGCAGGAAACAAACGTCTCACTCCGCCTTCTCAATGTGAGGCGCGGATCGAACCACATCACAGTCAGCGGCGAGTGCACCTTGCCGGAGGATCTTCAGTCGTTTGAAAATTTTCCGTGGAACGCCACGATCGACGTGCAAACCCCGCGTCTCGAGGAGTTTCTTGCCGAGGGTTCCGCTCTCGATCTCCGCGGTGCCTTGCAAATTCAAGGCACGGCCGAAGCAAACGCGGCAGACATCCGCGGCAGCTTCGACATCACCGGACGCGACATCGTCATCAACGGCCTCGAAGTTCCGACCATCGACGGCAACGTGCGGGTCGCGGACAACGCCGCGCAGCTTCCCAGCCTGAGGATCGCTTTCAACGAAGACAACGGGATCACCGCGTCCGGAAGAGTGCAGCTCTCCGAGCCATTCGCTTATGAAGGCTCGCTCGCTGTGAATCTCACGGATCTCTCTATCTTCGATCCGTTCTCGCCGCAATCACTCGCCGGCTCGCTCTCGATCGCCTGGAGCGGCAGCGGGAATGTCCGCGAAATGCAGCACTCGGGCAGCGGAAATCTTACGTTGACCAATGGTCAATTCGGCGACCAGACGGAGTTGGAGGCAAGGATCGAAGCGAACTACACGCCGGATCGAATCGACGTGCCAGTGCTGCGGGCCAAGGCGGAGATGGGGGGCCTTGCCGCGACCCTGCATTGGTCGAACAACCAACTCGCGATTCGCGACCTCGTTGGCCGGCTGCAGGATCTTACCGTGTTCACCGGCTCCGCCACGCTCCCGCTCGATCTCACGCACTACGACGATCCCGAGCAGCTCCTTCCGAGTGACGGTGCGGTCGATATCGCGCTGGAGGTTCCGCAGATCCATCTACCGCAAATCCTCGAACGACTCGGACAGGATGAAGCCCCTGTTTCGGGAACGGTTCGCGCGACCGTCGCCGCCCATGGCACGATCGACGAACTCACCGCGAGCCTCTCGGTCGTTGCAAACAACCTCAAGGCCGTCGCCGCCGCCGATGTGCAGCCCGCCGATGTTTCGTTGAACCTCACGCTTGCAAACGACCGGCTGACGGCGGATGGCCGCATCACTCAGCCACGCATCAACCCACTCATCATCTCAGGCGGCATCCCGTTCGATCTCGCCGAAATTCGCCGCACGCAAAAAATTCCTCCCGACACCCCGCTCGACCTCGACATCAGGATGGTCGATTCCTCGCTCGGCTTTGTCGCGAGCCTCGTGCCCGCAATTCGCTATTTGCAAGGCACGGCGGGCGTCGACATCTCCGTATCGGGAACCGTCGCGAATCCGCGGCTCTCCGGCACCGTCGATGCGGACATCAAGAACCTCAGCCTGCACAACGAGGGGTTGCCGCCAATCACGAATGTGGTGGTTCGAATCGACTCGACGACCGAGCGCCTCACGGTGAGCCAGTTTCGCGGCGAGATGGGCGGTGGGGTGTTCGGTGCGGAAGGGAGCGTCGATTTTTCCAATATCGAGCGGCCGGTCTTCGACCTCGCATTCGGCACGCGCAACGCGCTCGTGTTCCAGGATGAAGCGATCACCCTGCGCATCTCGAGCCGTATTGATCTCGATGGTCCGATCGACGCCGCGACGGTGAGCGGCGACGTCTTCGTTACACGCAGCCGGTTCTACAAGGACATCGACATCCTGCCGATCGGTCTGCCAGGTCGTCCCGCGCCGCAGCCTCCCGAAGCTCCGCAGGCACCGGGAATTTCCCGGCCTCCGTTGCGAGACTGGAAGTTCGACATCGATGTGCAGACGGCGGATCCCTTTCTGGTTCAGGGAAACCTCGCGAACGGTCGCATCGTCGTCGACCTGCACATCGGAGGCACCGGGATGAACCCATGGGTGGACGGCAGCGTGCATCTCGAGCAGCTCCGCACTTCGCTGCCGTTCAGCACGCTCGAGATCGACAACGGGCTGGTCTATTTCACCAGGGACCGGCCGTTCCTTCCGCAGTTCGACATTCGCGGCACGTCGCAGATTCGTGATTACGACATCACCGCCTACGTCTACGGCACGATGAGCGACCCGAAGGCGGAGTTCACGAGCAACCCACCGTTGCCGCAGACGGAGATTGTGACGCTCATCGCGACCGGCGTGACATCCGAGGAGCTCGCGGGAAATCCAAGCGTCATCGCCGGGAAGGCCGCGACCATCCTGTTCCAGAAGATTTATCGCTCCATCTTCAAGTCGAAGGAGCACGGTCCACAGCAGGAGACGCTGCTCAGCCGCCTCGACTTCGAGTTGGGCACGACAGACCCGCGCACCGGTCGCCAGGGCATCGGCATGCGATACCCGCTCACGGACAACATCATACTGACGAGCGGCGTGGACGTGGGCGGAGATTTTCGGGGGCAGGTGAAATACCTGATTCGTTTCCGATGAGGCGCGGGGCGATTTTCTTTGCAGCCTGCGTCTTCACCGCCCGCGCGGCGTTTTCACAAGTGCCGGATCTGGATCTTCCCGACGCACCGCTGAGCGATGTGCCGCCTGCACTTTCCGCAAAGCGAAAGGAGTCCCTGCATGTGAAGTATGTCGGGAACAAGGCCTTCACCGATGCCCAGTTGCGAAAGGGACTGGAGCAGCAATACACGAATATCGAGAGCTTCGGACTCAATCCTGCGAGCGCCTACGACATGGCGTATTTCCTCGAGGTTTACTACCGCAAGCGCGGCTACTCGCAGGTCGAGGTGCAGGAGACGATCACGGGGCCATGGTCATTGCAGCTCGAGATTCGGGAAGGTCCTCTCACGAAGCTTGGCGCGGTAACAATCGTCGGGAACGAGAGTTACAGCGAGGAGGAGCTTCGGAAATATCTGCTCGGCCCGCTCAAAGAGTGGTTCCCGCGGATCAAGCGCGATGCGGATCTGCCGTTCGTCGAGACGCTCATCGAGGACGGCGCGGGACTGATCCAGCGGCTCTACGGAGCGGAGGGATTTCTCGACGCGGTCGTCGATCCTCCGGAAATTGCCTACAATCCCGACTTCACGATCGCCGACGTCGAGGTGCGCATCCACGAGGGCACGCAATATCGGTTCGGCGAAATCGCTTTCGTCGGCAACACCGTCTTTCCCGACGACGTGTTGCGCGAAACGATTCAAAAGGACATCGAGGAGCCATTTACCGAGGGCCGCGCCGCAGCGGCCGTGCGGGCGATCGAGGACTACTACCAGGCGCACGGCTACTACACGGCCGCAGCAACGGTGCACGCGGAGGCGCCAAACGTAGGCGGACGCGTCGAAACGACGTTCACCATCGACGAAGGCAGGCTCTACACCTTCGATGGAATCACGATCAAAGGCGCGAGCGAAGTGCCCGAGGAGTTCATCGCACGGCGCTTCGCGGGTCTTCACGGCAGGCGCTACGATCCGGAACTCATTGACAAAAAATTCCGCGAGCTCATCAGCACCGGCCTTTTCCAAACGCTAAGAATCAATCCCGAGCCCGTCGCGGGTGACCAGCTCCGGCTTGATGTCGACATCGAGGAGGCCAAAATGAAAGAGCTTGGGATCGGCGTCGGTTACGGAACCTTCGTCGGCGGCATCTTCACGTTGACCTACTCCGACCTGAACATCCTTCGCAGCGGACGTCCGCTCACCACGAAGGCGGAGATCACGCAGCGCGGCTACAACGGAGAGGTCGTTTACTCGAACCCGTGGCTCTTCGACACCGACTACTCGTTCAAGGCACGGCTCTACGCGGAAACGATCACGCTGGAAGGTTACTCAAAAAATGATCTTGGCTTCCGCGCAAGCCTGGGCCGCGACGTCACTGACAACTGGAATATCGAGGCGTTTGTCCTCGCGAAATTCGTCAATACCTACGATATCCTCATCGAGCCCGAGTCACTCGTGGGGCGACGCCAATACGCAGTGGGCTCAATCGGACTCTCGCAAACGATCGACTTCCGCAACGACCCGGTAATCCCCACAAACGGATTCTACGCGACGACCGCGATCGACCTGGCTCCGAACGGCATCGGCCAGGTCTCCTTTCTGCGCGGCGTTGCCCAGGCCGCCTATTACGTGCCTGTCACCTCGCAGACGACACTCGCGTTCGGTGCTCGCGGGGGCATCATCTCACCGCTGAGTGATGACGGACTTCCGATCGACGAGCGGTTTTTCAATGGCGGCGCCACTTCGGTGCGGAGCTATCCGGAGTTGAAGCTTGGACCGAAGGATCGCGCCGGCTGGCCGCTCGGCGGGCAGACCTTCACCGTCTTCAATGTCGAGTATCGCTTTCCGATTTGGGATCAGCTCAAGGGGGCCGTCTTCTTCGACGCCGGTAATGTGATTTCGGAAGCGCGGGACTTCGGCCTGCAGGATATGCAATACGGCATCGGCGGCGGCCTGCGTTACAATCTCCCGGTCGGCCCGATTCGATTCGACTACGGTTTCAATCCGGACCGGCAAACCGGAGAGCCGCAAGGCGCCTTCCACTTCAGCGTCGGGTTGGCGTTCTAGATCAAGCCATCAGGCAAATACTTATCTGGCGACTTATGTAAACTCATTTGCATTTCGCCCACTTGTGCCTCACCGTCTCTTATTCCCTCGAACGTCAAAAAGACGAAACCACCCCACATGAAATACCTGCCCTCACTCTCCGCTAAATTTGCCATTGCGGCGGCAATCCTTTCGCCAGCTGCACTCTTCGCCGCAGACGTCATCTGGGACGGCGATGTGGATAACAATTACCTCACGCCGGGAAACTGGGATACCAACAACGTGCCCACGTCGGCAGACCGTGCGATCATCATCGGCGGCACCGTGAATTTGGATGGTGAGTCGACCACCGCGGCCAGCGTCCAGGTCAATGATGGCAGCATCTTTAGCATCATCAATGGCGCACAGTTCACGACGGCAACCGGCAATTTCGACATTGCCGTTTCGGCAGGCGATCTCGCCAAGGCGGTCGTTACGGACAGCACGGTCACGGTAAACAACTGGGTCTGGATCGGTCTCAACGGGGGCAGCGGCGAGCTGACGCTCAATGGAGATTCCACGTTCACGATGGTGAACAATCCGGGAGATCAATATGAACTCTTTGTCGGTGCCACCGACTCGACCGGCGTCATCAATATCCACGACACCGCCACGCTGACCAACTACGGAAAGATTTTCATTGGCGTCAATGGAGCCGGAACTGGCGAAGGAACGTTGAACATGACCGGAGGAACGGTCGAAATGCATGGAGCCGGGCCCTTCTACATCGGCACCGGTGGATCGACCGGACATGCAACCCTTTCCGGAGATGCCACCATCGAAATGGTAAACACGGTCGGTGGAGGAACGGCCGAGTTCGCGGTGGCCAACGCAGTCGGCAGTTTTGGCGACATGACCATGCAGGACAACGCCACGCTCACCACCGTGGGAGAATTCTGGGTAGGGAACAGCGGTGGCAATGGAACCCTGGATCTCGAGGGTAATGCATCGGTCACTGCAGACAGCTGGGTGAGCATCGGTCGCGATGGAGGCACCGGTGAACTCACGCTCAAAGACAATGCCAGCCTCACGAGCAATGTAACCGGGGGCGACGCGCTGGTGATCGGTGACTGGGGAGGCGGGAATGGCACCGTCACGGTCCAAGGAGACGCCACCATCCATTCAAACAATCAGCTCTGGGTAGGACAGAAGGGAGGAACCGGCACGCTTAATATTGAAGGCGGGACCGTAACGGCAGACAGCTGGATCGCCATTGGCCGGGAAAATGGCATTGGATTTCTGAATGTCAGCGGCGGCACTCTTGAATTGACAGGCATCAAGGGTGGAAACTTCACCACGGCTGCAGTGGGAGACAACCCCTTGGCATTCATCGAGCATAGCGGTGGACAGATCATCAACACCGCCACCGAGACATGGTTGAGTGAGCGCGGTGAGACGGAATGGACGGCGTCCGGCACGGCCGTCGGTCAGTTCGGCCGCTTTGTCGTCAACCTCAATGACAGCGGATTTGCGAAGGCAACGTTCACGATCGAGGATTCGGCAAACTATTCCGCCACGACGCTCGTTGTGAACGGCGGGGGAACGGTGAACTTCAATGGAGGCACTTTCACCGCGGATGCGCTCGATGTGGACAAGATCGGGCCCGCTGGGTCTGAAGCCGCCGTCGTCAATTTCAATGGCGGCACTGTGAACATCCCGCGGATCAACATCAAGTCGGGTGCCATTCTCGATACAACGGCCGCCTACACGGTGACCAATGGACAGACGCTCGCGGGACTGGGCTCCGGCACCGCAACGATGGTGCGGGATGTCACCGTGAGTTCCGGGGGTGTTCTCTCCACGCACGATGATGCAATTGGCATTTTCAACCTCGCCAACGTCACGCTCAACAACGGCGCGGGCCTGGAGTTCGACTTGAATGGTTTCGAAAACCCGGCCGATCAAATGTTCGTTGGCGACCTGATCGCCAATGGCACCATCTCGCTGACACTGAACAACCTTAATGGCGGCACCCTGGAAAAAGGCGTGGTCTACGTGCTTATCGACGGTGACGGCTCCTGGTCCGGCAACCCGAACTTCGACGTCAATGCCCTCGGCGGACTCGTGCTCGACACGACCTACGGGGACAACGGCGTGTTGTTCGACACTGCCAGCAGCGAACTCAGCGTGCGTTTTGCAGCGATTCCAGAGCCGGGCACGATCGCTCTTTTGGGCCTCGGCCTCGGAGTGACTCTGCTTGGCGCGCAGCGGCGCTTCCGCCGGCGCGCTTAATCGCGGTTTGAGTGGCCCGCGGCGGGTGAGCGCCCCGCCGCGGGGCCAAACGGGTGGACAGGGTCTTTTCTCGCGCTCTATTTGGTGCATGATCCCCAGCACGTCATGTTTCGGTGCACCATCCCCCTCGTCCTCGCACTAACCGTTTGCGCACATGGCCAGAATCGTGATCTGGCGGACTACGTAAACACCCTTCAGGGCACGAATTCCAAATTCGAGCTCACGCGCGGCAATACCTATCCCGCCACGGGCCGCCCCTTCGGAATGCACCTCTGGACGCCGCAAACCGGCCCGAACGGGGATGGCTGGAAATACCAGTATTTCAAGGACACGATTCGCGGCTTTCAGCAGGCGCACCAGTGCAGCTCTTGGTCGAACGACTACGAGGTGTTTTCGCTGATGCCGGTGGCCGGCAAACTGACAGTCGACGAAAACGAGCGCGCCGCGCGATTCACACATCAAAACGAAACCGCGCTGCCCTACTACTACCAGGTCAAGCTCGGGACGGGGGTGAACGTCGAAATGTCGGCGACCGAACGCGGGGCATTTCTGCGCTTCGCATTTCCTACGGGAAAGGACGCTGCGGTCGTGCTCGATGGATACACAGGCGAATCGGAGGTCGAAATTTTCCCGAACGAACGCAAGATCGTCGGCTGGGTGCACAACGGGCGGCAGCAGCCGGACGACCTCCGCAGCCATTTCGTGATCGTGTTCGATAAGCCGTTCATCGGCTACGGCACGTGGGATCATTCCAACTCGCCCACCGAGAAGGACACACACCGTCGCGGCAAGGGAGCAGGCGCGTATGTGCAGTTTCGCAAGGGGGAGACAGTGCAGGCAAAGGTGGCGTCGTCCTACATCAGTCCTGAACAGGCGGAACTGAATCTCAAACAGGAGCTCGGAAAATTCGCCCGTCTGGAAGACGCGAAGGAAGCGGGCAAGGCGGTGTGGAATCGCTACCTGTCGAAAATCGTCGTCGAGGGCGGAACGGACGAGCAGATCCGCACCTTCTACTCCTGCTTTTTCCGCGCGAGCTTGTTCCCGCGGATGTTTTTCGAGATCGGCAAGGACGGAAAGCCCTATTACTTCAGCCCCTACGACTCGAAGATTCATAAGGGCTTCATGTTCACCGACACGGGATATTGGGACACGTTTCGCGCACAATTCCCGCTGAATACGATCCTTCACCCGACGATGCATGGCCACTACCTCAGCGCCATGCTCGACGTCTACGACCAATGCGGTTGGCTGCCCTCCTGGTCCTTTCCTGCCGAGGGCGGAAGCATGATCGGAAATCACGCGATCTCGCTTCTTGCCGACGGATGGGCGAAGGGATTCCGAACCTTCGATCCCAAGAAGGCCCTGAAGGCTTACAAACACGAGGCGACGGAAAAAGGTCCATGGGGCCCCGCCAACGGCCGCGACGGGCACCAGGACTACTACAAGCTCGGCTACGTCCCTTATCCGGAAGTGCGCGAAGCCACTGCGAAGACGCTGGAATACGCCTACGACGACTTTTGCGGCTACAAGCTCGCCACCGACACGAAGAACGAGAGCTACGCGAAGTTCTTCGAGAAGCAGATGTATAACTACAAAAACGTCTTCGATCCGGAAACCGGCTTCATGCGCGGCAGGGACCGTTCCGGAAAGTGGACGCCGGAGCCGTTCGATCCGATCGAGTGGGGCGGCCCATTCACCGAAGGCTGCGCATGGCACTGGCTCTGGTCGGTGTTTCACGATATCGGCGGCCTCATCAAGCTCCTCGGCGGCGATGAGAAATTCATCGCAAAACTCGACGGCGTTTTCTCGGCGACCAATCAATTCAAGGTCGGCACCTATGGCGGCCCAATCCATGAGATGCGTGAGATGGAAATGGCCAACCTCGGCCAATACGCGCACGGCAATCAGCCGATCCAGCACATGGTTTACCTCTACAACTACGCCGGCCAGCCATGGAAGGCGCAGGCACGCGCACGTGAAGTGATGGAGAAGCTCTACAACTCCACGGAAAACGGCTACCCCGGCGACGAGGACCAAGGCCAGACCTCTTCCTGGTATGTGCTCAGCGCCCTCGGCTTTTACAGTGTCTGCCCCGGCACCGATGAATACGTGCTCGGCAGCCCGGTCTTCGAAAAGGCAACGATCTCACTCGAGAACGGCAAGACATTCACGATCCTTGCCAGGGGCAACTCCAAGCGAAACGTCTACATCCAATCCGCCAAGCTGAACGGAAAACCGCTCCCCGGAAATTTCATCCGGCACAGCGACATCATGGCCGGCGGAGTGCTGGAATTGGAAATGGGCCCCTATCCCAACACCCAGCGCGGCACCCGCATCGAGGACCGCCCGTTTTCCCTCACCCCCTACGATTCGTAAGGCGTGCAATCCTTTTATCCGCCCCCAGCGCGTTGAAGCGCCTGACGGTAAGCAACCTCCTTGGCAAGGCGCTCCTTAAAGAGTTTTGGAATTACGAGCGGCGTTGAAGGAGCCGGCTTGAATTCATAGGTCTCTTCAATGAGATCATCGGAGTAACGCACCGGGAGTTGCGTTGCGATATCCAGCATCGCGATCCGGTTTCCCCGCCCGCCGCTACCCGGATCTTTGCTGTCTATCGAAAATACAAAGACCTTTCGGCCTTCATACTCGTCCACGCCACGGAAGTTATCTTTCGACAGCCACCCCAAGTGCGCGAAGTCCTTGTCTCCATAGAAGACGAAAGTCTCATCGTTGGGAGGAATGGATACAACCGTGTCCTTCTCTCCGTGATCACTGATTCGCAAAGGACCAACGATATAACTTTCGTAACGAACACCGTCACGCTCCATGATTTCCTGAAGGAGCTGTCCTTCCTTGCGTATCGTGCGAACCGAGGTCGGTGGCTTCTTATTTTCACCTGTAGGCACTGCCTTATACCGAGTCGTTACTGTCCATACAGTTCGCGAGGGCGCCTTGGGCAAGATCGGCTCCTTCGGAATCGGATTCTCCTGCCCCACCATTTGCGACACACCCGAAAGGGCAATAATCGAAAGGAGAACAAACCTTTTGGTATTCATTGATGCTAGTTAATCTGCACGTTCGATTCGTTGATCGACTACTTTTCCGGTAAACCGGTCGATGGCTATAAACGCCCAATAGCGAGCCTGACCGTCGACGGCAAAGTCCTCAAAGTCACCGCCAGGCTTGATCTTCCCTGACTGAGCTGTGATGTCGATCATCAAATTCCAAGTGCGCACCCCAACGGCATCTACCAGCGAACGCATCAAACTGGTTCGTCTTGAATCGTATTCGAAATCATTCCCAAGCGCGGATTTGATTCGATTACTGGAACCGTTCTCCGAATTCGTGGTGCTTCTGGCGTTGCTGGAGTAACGACCGCTAAGCGGACTTTCGTATTCAGTGCGGGAAACCGGTCTCCCCACCAACTCCGCACGAGAAAGGAATGGCCCTCCCTCTGCTTTAATCCACTCCGTAATCGCTTCTGCAATTGCCTCCGCTTCCCCTTCGGAAATGGGAGCAGATTCTCCAGGTTCTCCATCCACCGAACTGCTGGTGCCGACAAGCATCGAAGCAAGAACAGCCGGATCGGCCGAATTCAAGTTTAACACACCTGCCGTCAATTGCGTGGCGTTCGGATCCTCGTAAGGATCATTATCCACATTGTGCAGGCAGAAAAAGTCGAGCAGCACCGCATCACCTGAATTTGCGTTCCAGAAGTCGAGGGATTTCCAAGGGAGGTCGCGGCATGCGTAGCCCATTTCTGCGACCGACTGGAACGGACGATTTAAAACTACCGGTCGAGCCGAGGCATTCTCCGGATTGGATGTGTTCTGAATCGGCGACAAGGGGTTCTGATTATTGTTCGTGAAGTTCGCCAGGCCGACGGAACCATATCGCATGATCCCGTCGGGATCACGGTAGGTCGTTCCATCCCTTGCTGTCCTGCCAGTATTCGACGCAATGTTAACGAATGTATTAAACGTATAACTGAAGGTAACGTTTGGCCAGAGACTATAAAGGTTGTCCATACGGGATAGCGTCGTTCCATTCGCCCGGGGAGTCTGGTTGTAAGCCATGAAACGCCAGTCGTCACCGCCTACCTGGGTGCGGAAGAGGAATCCACGCGGGTTGTTGACGTTACCTACCGTTCCGGTGTCAGACCAACCTGTGCTATTTGGTGGGAAATAAGTCATCTTGGTGTTGATCGATCCCTCATCACCTGATGAAACACGGTAGAATTGACTCTGCGGACCAAACCGCTCAACGCGAGGATCCACGCGATACGTGCCATCGTGGTCGCGCCCCATCACCCGCCAGACTTGATCCTGTCCCGCAGGTCCAATGTGGGAACTCGCGTTTTGAATCGTGGATCGTGGCGTATAGAGATCCACGACATCATACATGATATCGTAAGTCACCCAACGGCCATCTGGAGCTTCATATTGCAGAGCAAAATTGACCTGAGCGACATACTCCGCCCACCCCCGATAACGCAGAAGGTCAACTTGGGCCCACGGCGCTCCCGTCGTGTTCCCATTGGGTGCCGCATTTACATAATACTTTCCAACCCGAAATCCCACACGTGGCGTCGGATTGGAAGTCGCACTTCGGTTCAGGCTGGGGTGGATGGGCCACGGGGCTCTGGTCGTTCCCGTGCCACTTGTAACCGCCGATATTTTCCTATCCCGGCCGTTCCCACTAGCCTCCCATATCAAGACAGGTTCCCTTGTGTCATCTCCAGAGTTATCATTGAATTGAATCCAGTCTGTCTGCTGATCAAGCAGGGGATTTGCTCCGTTCGCACTGTTGTATTGGTCAAGATTTCCTAATGCACCTGCGTTTGGATAGTGCGCAACGACATATGGGTTGGTATAATCAAAACCGCCATTCGCCGAGTCGTGCTGAGACGGCCAGATATTCGGTCGGCCAAAGTCTGTTCCATAGGCAAAGCTAGGCTGGTTTACCGCAGGATTTCCTCCAAGTTGGTCCGAAGGCAAATTCTCGCTCATCATGGTCTGAGTATAAGGGACCACGCGGAAGTTTTTCGGCTTTTCGATATCAGGCTCCTGCTCCGGAGGAGCATGGGGATTCCAAACTTGAGGATGCAGGAACGTGCCTCCTTCAAGCACGGTCCCCACATTGGCGACCGAACGTGCCGTGCTTAATGCCCCATAATAGTTAAGGCGCTTAAACCCATGGAGATATGGTAAGTCTTCAACCCCGAAAATGGTTCGGCCGTGGACCTCAATGGTAGTCGGAAAACTGTCTGCATCCCATTGGTCAATGATTGCCGCACCAATTCGTGCGACATGATAAGCGACGCACGAGTCGTCCAACCCGAAAGCATGTGGTCGGTTGTTCGGAGCCCTACCCCAAGCTGGATCCGTATCGAATCCCGTGCCCGTCATATTTTCAGGGTCAATATCGGGCATCATTGCGGGAGTTACCCCCGCAAGCTGTTGCCCCAACGAACCGCAGCTAATTGCGGCACTTAACACCTCAAAGAAATTTGGAAGCTCTTTAGCGTCAGCTACCTCCTCCAATGTCCTGAATCGAGGTTTCCCACCATCTACTTTGATCTTCGACTCGTCATAGACCCAGCACCGCAAGCTGTCATTCCATCGAAGTCCAAATGCCTTCTCCACGGCTTCCGGGTTGCTTTGCCTCGAATCCGGCTTCGCCCCGCTATCGTCCAGCTTTAGCAATTCTATCTGATCAAGCGCGAAGCGCCTTGGCATTAGCGACCTACCACTGTCATCCCAGGGATCTGGATTGATTTTTTCCACATTGGTGTTGCTAACGCTAACGCTGTTGGTGTTCGCCAATGGTTTTTCACGATCCTCCCAGAACCAACGGAAAGTTGGAGCATTGATATCACGTGTGAAATGCGTCAGATAGGGGAGAATCCTCTTCGTGTTTTCCATTTCTGGGTCGTTCGAATCCAGACGGTTTGCAAAAAATCGAATAAGATCTGCCCGTGTGAAGAAAGCGTTTTTATGAATGCGCCCGTCCTCAGGAGCCTCGGGTAGATTGGTCAAGTCGACGCCTGGCGGGTATTTGCCCAGTGAGGCAAACAGGGGGCCCGTCTTCAAGAGAAGAGCGAGGGAATCTTCCGGTTTCCCATCAACGGGATCCCAAGAGAAGTCCTTGTAACGCCACCTGTTCAACGCCGCGACATCACTATCCGTAAAACTCACCCCGACATAGGAGGCGAGGTATGGAAGGTCTGCATATATAAGACTGCCTTTTCTCCCCTCAAGAGTGCCTCTGGAGCTGGAGGTAAAGCCGGCGGCATTCATGTCCAGCAAGCCGCCGACGTCATAAACATTAAATGCATATCGCCCCACCACGCGCTCTTCATTTTTGCCGTCCGGGTTTGAGGGAGATTCCCCGTTCGCAGCTACATAAATCCAGTATGGGACAGCATTATCTGGAATGTCTTCAAGCGTAAGAAGCGGCTTGCTCCAATATTCGCCATTCAGCGCACGGTAATTCGAATCATTTCTACGAGAGGGATCGTATGTGGACACATCACTCGCCTTAAGATTAAGAGTCGACCACTGCTGGCCGGATATACTTTGCCTGAGCAGGTTTTTGAAATCGTCCCCCTGCAGTGCGCTATGGCGCTGGGCTGATAAGACCATCCCGTCTGCTTGATCTCGGTCCACCAAAAAGATCGGTCCATTGCTACCTTGGATGGTTCTCGATGCGGTGCTCTCCGCTTCCTCGATAATCATGGAGATAACCTGAGAGGTTCCCAGTTCGGCCAGATTTTCAGCACTTACCCGGGCCGCATAACCCGCACTGCTCTGGGCATCTGAACCTGATCGAGAAAAGAACGCGGTAACGATCACCGCGGCCACCAGCAACAGTGCCAAGGTCAATACCAAGGCAACACCAGATTGCTGAAACTTCTTCGACCGCAATTTGCGGAGTGGGGGTCTCTCACTCATATGGAAAGATTGCTTGAGTTCAGGAGAGGTCAATTGTTGTTTTTTGGGAAAAGGTAGACCCGTTCAAAGGCACGCACCCCTTGGAGAAATCTGCTGGGATAGTCTTGGGCGACTCGTCCGCTACTCCCCGGTCTAAGACCCAGCATATCCTCCCATTCCTTCTTAGGATCCCAATTGGGAGAGTCTGCGTTGTTTTGCAACCGGGCAAGATCATCTTTAAGATTGGCCAGGGCACCATTTGCGACGTTCTCCAGACCGTCCATGGCCCTTTCATCCATCACCAGCATTGCCACCGCGACACCCTTTGCTGTCCGCCTGACACCCGTGCTATCCGTATAATCAAGTGTAGAAGAAAATCCCCCGTCGTGCCGGAGAAAAGCCCACTCGAAGCCAAGGATTCCGTCGGCCAGCCCTGCTTCAGATTCAGTAGGAGGTTCCTCTCCACGATCGGGCGTGGCATTAGGGGCAGGTGTTTCCCCAGGGCCAACCTCTATAGCGGAGCCAAATTCCAAAGCAGACTGCTCGCCGTCAGTATAGTCATACGACTTATCGAATCGCAGCAATCTCCCGGGATACCTGCTGTTGCTGTCAAAGTTATACTCGACATAAGACAACGAGCGAGCATCCGACGCGGAAGTGCCGTTATACACACCCCTTCGGAGGGTGAAGAACCCGAATTTTGTATCCGCACCGTCTACCGGAAAGGCAGGCAAATCGTCCCGCAAGACCATCGTGTCGATGTCCGTTTGCAGCCTGCCGAGCAATGCACGCGCCTTGGTGTGATTGTTCATTCGTTCCTCCGCACCCCGCCATGCGGAAGATATTCCACCGATCGCCTGGGTAAAGAGGACCAGCATGAGCAGAAGGACGCCCATTGCCACAAGCAACTCCACCAAGGTGAACGCCTGAGCACCACCCGAACGGCTCTTCGGATAATGGGAAAAACTCTCGGTCATAAAGATGTCGCTCGCGGAGGTAATACGAACGCCGTGGTTGTGGTATAAACGTTAACAGGGGCGTCTTCGGTGTTTCGTTCCGCCGCAACAATTGGCCACTTCAGTTGCAGTGTGCATGTGACGAGCTTTGACCCTGTGCCTCCAATTTCCTTCGCGTCCACCAGGTAGCTGAGGCCGAATGCCGCTTTGTCGATATCGTTTTCTTCTTCACCCAATGGGTCAATCAGCCCAAAAAACTCGAAGTTATTCGACGACGTTGGATCACGCGGAAGTGGGAATTTATCCCAACCAGAGCCAACGTTTAACCCTTTCGCCTCGGCCTCTAGCAATTCGCGATATCTGCCAGCCAGAATGGTAGCTACGTTTGCTGCCGATATCTGCTCCTCGTTATCTCGCGTAACCTTCATCGACGCTCCCATCAAGCCGATGATTGCTACAATGGCGAAAGAGAAGATCCCCAAAGAGAGAACGACTTCAACCAAGCTGAAGCCTTTGTTTTCAAGCGTGTCCTTCGAGTTCATCGCAATCCAGGTTGATAAACTCGCGGAAGCCCCGTGAGTCCGTTGACGTATACCACCGATGCAGATTTCTCTTCGATTTCGGAGGGATTAGTTCCTTTTGCTGGAACCACCATCAAGTAGAGGCCTTCATAGATATCGATGTCCGCCACCGATTCCTCTCCGCGATAGATCATCGCCTCCCCCTGAGGCGAAAACATGATGGCGACGCCGTCGCCAAAATTTCGCTCCTGAGCCCACTTTGGGAGCTGATCAGAAAACGAAATATCAGACAACGGCTCCACCAGCTCTTCCACATTGGCAAGAGAACTCGCGGGGATCTGATCCCCAAACTTATTCAAAGAGCCGCTGTGAAGTTTTACACCGGGAAATTCCTCAATCCGATTGATTAATTTCACGTCGCCTTTCTTACTGCTTGAGAGGTCCCCATTCTTCGAAGCCAGGATCGCCATCGTGATGACATTGCCCTTGCCCTCGACCTCGTCCTCGGCTAGGCAGACCCACGTGTAGGTCGACTGGGCCACCGCTGCCTGCCGTGCGAGTTCGAAACCCGCGGAAATCCCATTGATCGCGCGATCCAAGGGACTGCCCTGCGCAAGCCTCTGGAAGCCAGAAACGGCAAGGGTCAGGACGATGGAAAGGATGCCCATGACGACGAGCAACTCGATCAACGAGAATGCCCGGGCCGGTCGTCCATGAAGGGCGCTGCGGATTTTGAATATATTTGGGGGCATCTTTGGGGATAAGTGCCTTGCCGCGGCTTTGCCGGCAGTTGCCTCACGCTCCACCTGTATACCGGAAGGTATGCGAGCGCGTGCAGGGCCGCGTCTCCAGGAATCAGTTTTTAATGAAGACGCGGTGCCATCTGTCGGTATGGGGGCCACGGAAGGGCATGGGTATGTGTTCTATTGGGGCGTGCAAATCTAGAAGGTATCTTAACACCTGCAATCGGAAAGTTCCACCAACACATGGAAAACTTGACGGCTATGCGGGCTTCACCCCCGCGTTTTCCCGCCGAAGCTGGGCGGGGGTCTTGCCGAGCCGGGTCTTGAAGACCACGCCCATGTATTCAGCGTGTTTAAAGCCGGAGCGTTTTGCGATTTCCGCCAATGGCAGGCTGCTGTGAAGGATCAATTCCGTCGCGCGCCGAATCCGGATTGCGATCAATTCATCGTGCAGAGTCCGTCCGAGCCGCGCGCGGAATCTCCGCTGCAGGACGCTCCGGGAAACCCCGATCGATTGCGCAATTTCATCAACATTGACCCCCTCGCATGCCCGGTCGCGCATAAAGCGAAGCGCGGCGGCCACCACGGAATCGTCAACAGCCAGCACTTCGGTGGAATGCCGCGTGATGACCTCCAGCGGAGGAACCAGAATCGGCTCCTTCGGCGGCGGTTCTCCCGCCATCAACCGATCGAGCAAGGCCGCGGCCTCGATGCCCACCCGGAAATGTCCCGGCCACACCGACGACAGCGTGGGATTGCTCACCTCACAAAGCGGCACGTCGTTGTCGACTCCGATCACCGCCACATCGTCGGGCACGGATGCCTTCGCCCGGCGGCAGGCTTCCATCACATCCGGACCGCGCTGATCGGAACACACCATGATGCCGGCGGGCTTCGGCATGCGCCGGATCCACTGCGCCATCTCGTCGATCTCCGCCTCCCAGGATTTCTGCGGAGAACTCGATCGCCGCGCGAGGGTGAACACGGTCGGGTTTGGATCCGTTCCCCGCACCGCCTCGATAAAGGCATCGCGACGCTCCTGCGACCAGCTTTCCTCGGGGAAATCGACGAATCCAAAATGCCCAAGCCCCAACGCCAGCAGATGCTCGGCGGCCATCTGCGCGACCTTTGCATGGTCCACGTGCACGAGCGGAAATCCCGCGGAACTCACGTTTCCCAGCACGTCCACCACGGGCAGCCCGGTCGCGGCCACGGCGTCGGCCATCTTTCGGCTCTGCACCCGCGCGATGATGCCGTCGCCCTCCCAATGCTTCAGCCAGCTGGGCACGGGCTCGTGCAGACTTCGCGGCGCGGTAAACAAACTCCACGGACCATGCTCCCGCACGTAACGAGCGATCCCGCGCAAAATGTCGCGGCCGGAAGCGAGCGTCGTCTCGATGATCAGCGCCACATGAGGGTTTTCGCGGGCGGCTGGAGGTTTCGCGGGAGGGATGACTTGAGGGTGGGGCGCGGACATTCGAGGGAGGGTGACGTTCTCCCCGAATTTGCCCGGCATGGAAAGCTCGGATTTCTCAACGGAGCGGAAAATTCCGGGCGCGGGGTTGAGGGGCTGCCCGGCGGGGTGTCCGTCGGTTGGACTTCGACGGATCACCCCCGATGGGCTCAAAAGCGCCTATGCGTGGGACGGCTCTGCGAGAGCGGCTTGTCGCTGTTTGCGGGCCTTGCGGCGTTCGGCAAAGCCCATGATGACGACGTAGAAAATCGGCGTCAGGAAAATGCCGAAGAATGTCACGCCGAGCATTCCGAAGAAGACGGCCGTTCCCAGAGCCTGTCGTGCCTCGGCACCCGGACCGGTCGCGAGGACAAGCGGCAGAACCCCCAGGATGAACGCGAAGGACGTCATGAGAATGGGGCGAAGCCGCAGCCGGCACGCCTCGACAGTCGCGGCGAAACGATCCCAGCCCTGATTCTCCTGAATCTGCTTCGAGAACTCGACGATCAGAATGGCGTTTTTACACGCCAGCCCGACGAGCACGACAAATCCGATCTGCGTGAGAATGTTGTTGTCCATGCCGCGGAACCACACGCCGGCAATGGCCGACAGCAGGCACATCGGCACGATGAGGATGATCGCCAGCGGCAATGACCAGCTCTCGTATTGCGCCGCGAGCGTGAGAAAGACAAACAGCACGCACAGCGGAAAAATGAAGAGCGCGGTATTGCCGGCGAGCCGTTCCTGGAAGGCGATTTCCGTCCACGCGAGCTCCATCCCCTCGGGGAGCGCCTTCGCGGCGATCTCCATGTCATCAAGCGACTGGCCGGAGCTGAATCCGGGCTTCGTCGCGCCCTGCAGGGGTGCGGCGGTGTAGAGGTTGAAGCGTTCCACGCGATTCGGCCCCGCGACACGCTTCAGTTGCACGAGCGATCCCAGCGGGACCATGGCGCCGGTGTTGCTGCGGACCTTGAACGTGCGGACGTCCTCCGGCGCGTCGCGAAACTCGCTGTCCGCCTGCGCGGTCACCTGGAAGGTGCGCCCGTAGAGATTGAGGTCGTTGACGTAGGACGAGCCGAGATAGGTCTGCAGCGCGTTGAAGACATTGGCCAGAGGCACGTCCAGCATCTTCGCCTTCGTCCGATCGACATCGGCGTAGAACTGCGGCGTGCCCGTGCGGAATGTGGAGAACACGCCGGCGATGGACGGTTGTTTCATGGCTTCCTCCGAGAGAATGCCGAGCGCTTTCTCGAGTTCGGCGAGTCCGGCATCGCGACGGTCCTGCACGAAGAGTTTGAATCCGCCGGCGGTGCCCAACCCGCGAACGGGAGGCGGCGGAATGACGGTGATGCGGGCACCCTGGATACCGGCGACCTTCGCGGACAACGCCTGGCTGATCGCCGTCGCCGAGAGATTCTTGTGGCCCTTGCGCTCATCAAACGGCTTCAGCGGCGTGAAGATCGCAAACGAGTTCGAGGCGTTCGCCCGCGTCGCGGCGGAGAAGCCCACGATGGCAACGGCATCCGCGATGCCCTCGGTCTCGCGCGCCATTGCCACGACCTGCTTCGCGACTTCGTCGCTGCGTTGGAGCGAGGCCGCCTCGGGAAGCTGGCCATCAATGATCAGGTAGCCCTGATCCTGCGCCGGAATGAACCCGGTGGGCACGGACGAGAAGCCGAGCCATGTGAGACCGAGAAGTCCCGCATAGATAAAAAGGCCGATCGCCGTGTGACGAACCAGTCTCGCCACGACGCTCGAGTATCCGTGCTCCGATCGTGCAAACACGGCGTTGAATGCCCGGAAGAGCCAGCCGAGGGAGAAATCGAGCAGCCGCGTGAAGCGATCGCGTGGTGCGTGATGGGGCTGCAGCAAAATGGCCGTGAGCGCCGGGCTGAGCGTCAGCGAGACCAGCGCGGACAATCCCGTGGAAAACGCGATGGTAAGCGCAAACTGACGGTAGAACTGCCCGGTGATGCCCGACAGGAATGCCGTCGGCACAAAGACGGCCGCCAGCACGAGCGCGACCGCGATGACAGCGCTCCCGACTTCGTCCATCGCCTTCCGAGAAGCATCGCGTGGATTCAGGCCGGCGCGGATGTGCCGCTCGACATTTTCGACAACGACAATGGCGTCGTCGACCACAATGCCGATCGCGAGCACGAGGCCGAAGAGGGAGAGGTTGTTCAGACTGAAACCGCACGCCGCCATCGCGGCGAAGGTGCCGATGAGCGAAACCGGAATCGCAATGAGAGGGATGAGCGCCGCCCGCCAGGTCTGCAGGAACAGCAGAATGACAATCACGACGAGAATCGCCGCCTCGAAGATCGTGTGGTAGACCGCCTTGACCGACTCCTCGATGAAGATCGTCGGGTCGAACGCGATGCGGTAGGTGAGACCGGGAGGAAAATTCTCGCTCAGCTTTTCCATCTCGGCCCGCACGGCCTCCGCGGTCGCGAGCGCGTTGGAACCGGGGAGTTGAAACACGCCGATGCCCACCGCCGGCTGTCCGCTCAAATAGCTGTTCGTGGCGTAGCTGAGCGCGCCGAGTTCCACACGGGCGACATCACGAAGCCGCACGACGCGCCCGTTGCTGCTCTTTACGACAATGTTGTCGAATTGCTCGATGTCCTCCAGCCGGCCCTCGGTGCTGACGGTGAACTGAAATGCCTCGTTTCCCTGCACCGGCGGCTGTGCAATCGCGCCGGCGGCGACCTGAACGTTTTGCTCGCGCAAGGCCGCCAGCAGATCCTCACTGGTCAGGCCGAGCTCGCCCATTTTGAGCGGGTCGAGCCAGATTCGCATGCTGTATTCGCGGCCGCCGAAGACGGTGATGTCACCCACGCCGCGGACGCGCTTGAGCGCATCGACGACCTGAATGTTGACGTAGTTGCTGATGTAAAGCTGGTCGAACGTGCCATCGGGCGACAGCACATGCACGACGAGCATGAGATCCGGCGAGCTCTTGCGCACGACAACGCCCTGCCGCCGCACCTCTTCGGGGAGGCGGGGCTCCGCAACGGCGACACGGTTTTGAACAAGCACCTGGGCCTCGTCGATGTCGGTGCCGAGTTCGAAGGTCACCGTGATCGTCATGCGGCCGTCCACGGTGCAGATCGTGTTCATGTAGAGCATGCGCTCCACGCCGTTGATCTGCTGCTCGATGGGCTGCGCGACCGTCTTCGCGAGCACCTCGGGACTCGCGCCGGGGTAGGTGGCCGTGACGGTGATGGTCGGCGGGACAACCTCGGGATATTGCGAGATCGGCAGATTGAAATACGCGAGCGTGCCGACGATGACGATCACCAGCGAGACGACCGATGCAAAGATCGGCCGATCGATGAAGAAATGTGAGAATTTCACGGGCGGGTCCCTCAGCTGGCCTTGGCGGCGTCCCCGCCATCTTCCTGCGAAGCCGTGGCGGACTGCTCGATGGGTTTCACCGTGGAGCGCGGACGCACTCGCATGAGGCCGTCGACAATCACGCGATCCTCCGGAGAGATGCCTTTACGAATGACGCGAAGTCCATCGACAAGCGGCCCCAGCTCGACGGGACGCAAAGCCACGGTGTTCGCGTCGTCCACCACGTAAACAAATTGAACCGACTGGTCCGTTCCGATCGCCGTATCGGGCACGAGCGTTGCGAGATACTCCTGGCGCGCCGGAATGCGAATCCGCGAGAAGAGGCCCGGCGTAAGTTTCAACTCGGGGTTAGGAAATGTCGCGCGAAGCTGGATCGTGCTGGTCTCGGGATCGACCTGGTTGTCCACGAAGCTCAGCGTGCCCTTGTGCGGATATCCGGCCTCGTCGCCGATTCGCATTTCAACGGGAAGCCCTGCGGGACTGCCGCCGCCATTGCCGGGGGAAGATTTTCCCGAAAGCGCGGAGTAACGCAGAAACGAATTCTCATCGACCTCGAAGTAGCAATACAGCGGGTCGAGCGAGACAATCGTGGTGAGCAGCGTGCCGTCGCTGCCGCCGGAAACCAGATTTCCAGCGCTCACGTAATACCGGCTCACGCGACCGCTCACGGGTGCCGTGATCCGCGTGAATCCGAGGTCGAGCTCCGCGGCGGCCAGCGAAGCCTTCGCCTGCGCGACAGCGGCCTGCGCGGCGCGGTAGTCGTTGAGCCGGGAGTCGAACTCCTGCTGGGAGATGACCTTTTTGTTCTGCAGGTCCTTCGCCCGTGCGAAATTCGTCTCCTCCAGCTTCTCGTGCGCCTCCGCCTGCTCGAGGGCGGCCCTGGCCCGGTTCACCTCGGCTTCGTAGGGACGCGGATCGATCACGAAAAGCAACTGGCCGCGCTGCACCATCTCGCCATCGGTGAAATGGATCGACTGCAGATACCCTTCCACCCGGGAGCGAATCTCGACGGATTCCGGTGATTGAAGCCGCCCTGTGTATTCGTCCCACTCCACAATCTCCCGCTGCACCGGGTGTGTCACCGTCACCTCGGGCGGCGGCGGCGCGGCGTTCGGATTTTCCTTTTTGCCGCATGCGGCGAGCCCAAGGCACACGGCGAAGATGATGAGTGAGGATCTCATGGATATGCTTCGTTATCGGTCGGCGCGATCTGCGCGAATGCCCTGGAGGAAAATCTCAACGCTCGTCCGGAGATAATCGTCACGCGTGTAGTCTCGCGGTCGCCACGGCGAGGTGCGCTTCAGCATGCCCGCCAGGAGTGTTCCGGTAAACATGTCCACGGCCGGCGCGATGGACAGATCCGCCCGAATCTCGCCCGCAGCCTGGCGCTTTTGCAGGAGTTCCCGCAGGCGCTTTTTCCACGGCGCCACGGCCTCATGTGCAATCGTGCGCGCGCATTCCGGATTGCGGTGCGTCTCACCGATCACCGTTCTCAGCAACCCCTCGTCCTCGGTAAGGACCTCGTCGTAAACCTCGGCGCAAACACGCAGCGCCTCGGCCAGCGGCAGATCATCCAGGTGATGGCACTGCAGCGCTGCCATTTGCTCCTCCGCACGCTGATTCAGGACGGCGACCAGCAGCTTGAGCTTGCTCTCGAAGTGCCGGAAGAGCGTCACCTCGTTTACACCCGCCTCCCGCGCGATCGCCCGGGTGGTTGCCCCGCGCACCCCCTCCGATGCGAACACGCGCCTCGCCGCCTCCAGAAGGCGATCACGGCAGTCCGTTTGGCTGGTCGGGCGGCTGGTCATTGCAAGCAAGTGCTTGCATATTTAGCTCGGATCAAATTTTTTGCAAATTCCCAGCAACTAACTGCCTCCTAATCAGCATTTTTCCATTCGAGATAGCCTTCCGCGTTGGGTTCGAAATCGGCAACGGCCGCCTCGCCTTTTCGCCGGGCCAGACTAGCCGAAGATTGGACCCGCGCCGAATTTCCACAGGAAGAGCGGCACCATGGAAATTTGCAGCGCGTTGCCCGACGCCAGGCTCTCGACGGCGACGGTCGTGAGCAGAATCGCCATGGGGTCGTTTGCGGCACTCTCGATTTCCACGGTCGATGACAGCTTCTGCGGCAACGATTGCCGGCGCAGGATGGAGAAAATCGCCGCCGCGTCTGTGGACGAAATAATCACCGAAAGCAGGATCGACAGTTCCATCGACCAGCCGAATCCCCAGCGCAGCACCGCGAATGTCGCGAGGGCTGTGAGCAACACCCCCCACGTCGCGAGGCCGCCTGCCGGAAGCGCCACCGCGCGAAAACCCGCGCGCCTCGTCATGAAGCCGCCATGAAACAGGATGAACACCAGCGCGAGGTTCGCGCATTGATTGGTCGGAACCATGTCGTCGAAATGCCACAGGTTCAGCACGTCGCTGCCGCACACAATGCCGACACCGAGCGCGATCAGGATCACCGGCACACTCCAGCGTTCGAGCCAGACGGAGGCGATCACGACCGCGATGAGAAGAGCCGGAAGGATGATATAGAGCGTGTGCATGGCGGACCGGGAAGGAACCTTGCCATAAAGGCTATCGACGCCAGGTGGCCGCGGCCAGCGCAAGGGGCCGCTGATTTCAAACCGCGGCAATCAACAGAAGCTGTCGAACATCTGGATAATTAAAAACTATCGGTTTGATCGAAATAGAGTCTTAGCCAATTGCGGAATTCCGGGGAAAATTGGGGCATGTCGGGGCGTCAGGCAGGCGCCTCGACCTAAATAGAAAGGAGTGTCTCGACATGTTGCCCGCTGCTGATGTCCCTACAACGTTCCCGCTGACGGAATTTCTCGTGGCGCTATTTGAGGGCGTCCTGTTCGCCGCTGCGGTGATTTGGGTGAAGGTGATGCTTTACCGTCAACGGATGAGGTCGGATCGAACCTGCCAACTCCGGAGGCAACTTGAACGCAAGATAGCGCGTATGACCTCCACCGAGAAGGAAGCCGCACCAGCCGCCAACGGGCGCCGTGATGCGAGTGAATCCGGGGTCGAGTTCCGCGGCTGCGAGCAAAGCCTGATTCAACACAGCGGCCAGCAGCTTGAGCTTGCTCTCGAAGTGCCGGAAGAGCGTCACCTCGTTCACACCGGCCTACCGCGCGATCACCCGGGTGGTTGCCCAGCGCATCCCCTCCGATGCGAACACGCGTCTCGCCGTTTCCAGAAGGCGAACCCGGCGATCCAATTGGCCGGTCGGGCGGCTGGTCATTGCAGGCAAGGGCTTGCGGAAAGCAAGCCTAGGAGCGGCCGCCGGTATCCGGCTCACCATACAGGCGGCGGGTCTCCTCTTTCGTCAGCAAAACAAGATCAAAGACTCCCAACACGGTTCCCAAGGGAAGCATGGCGCAGTTCACGCCACCCATGATGATACTGAACATGCGATGCCTGCGGCGTTGGATGAATCGGCCCGACAGCATCGTCAATGCCCGAGAGTCCAACCGAAGAGGACGAAGGCGCCTCCCAGACCCGCGAACATCAACCCGAACCAAGAGGGAGGCGCGCCGTCCGCCGAATTCCACGCCTCCGGTTGCAAAATGAAGGACATCCCCACCGCGAAGTGGATCAATCCAAAGCAGGAAAAGAGAGCGTGCAGGCCCCCTACCACATAGTGACCGATCGCCAGGGCCCGGAGCTGCTCGTTCAGGTTCATATCATCGACGTGTCATTCTTGACCCACTCCGTCCATCCCAAATCGCAGTCGCTGCTATTCGGCGCCCGATGGATGACTTGGAAAAGGCGACGTCAATACACCTCGTCGCCGGCGGGACTTTGAAATTCAAACGAGCGAATCTAATTAACTCCTTCAGATAGAAGGAGTGGAGCGGGTGACGAGACTCGAACTCGCGACATCAACCTTGGCAAGGTTGCACTCTACCAACTGAGTTACACCCGCATCGCGGACCTCGGAAGATACTAAATCGCTGCAGGTCGTCAATGGTTTCTTTGACGCTCACAACGGACGGCCACGTGCTCGGTATCGGGCAGGATGAATTTTCGCACGGTGACCTGGACACGCCTCACGGCAAACTCCCGCAGCACCTCCCTAGCGGCCTCGTCGGCGAGGATTTCAATGAGCTTATGCGAACGTTCCGCAGCCAGTGCCTTCAACCGCCCCGCGACCGCGGCGTAGTCGACCGTGGCGGCAATTTCGTCAGGCATGTTCGCGAAGGACCGCAGCGGTTCGAACCGCACGTCGAGCAGAAGTCGCTGCGGCTCGGCGCGCTCGGCCTCGGTGATTCCAATGCGCGCGCGAACCTCCAGCCCGCGGATCTCGATCCAGTCGCCGCTCATCGGCTTTCGATCACGGTCATGCCGCCGAGCAGTTTTTGAAGGACGGGCAGCCCGGTCACCATCACGTCCGGCCGGGCTTTGGCGAGTTTTTCCTGCGAGTCGAATCCGGTGAGCACGGCGATGCTCGTAATGCCGCCATGCCGCGCGGTCTCGATGTCGTGAACCATGTCGCCGACAAATGCCGTCTCCGCCGGGTCCAGATCGTGCGTTGCGAGGATTTCACGGATCTTGTTCCGCTTGTCCATGATCTCGACGTAGGCGAACTCGAAGGCATCGCGGACGCCGAGAGGGCCGGCCTGCGCGTCGAAATGGGACGCCTTGATCGTGCTCAGCAGGAAAATGCGCCGGCCCGAGCGCTTGCAGAAATCGAGGAATTCCCGCGCACCGGGCAGAAGAACGACATTGTCGTGAAGACGGGCGAAAAATTTTTCGTAAAGCGGCTCGAGACCCTCGAGCGTCGCCTCGGGCAGAAACTCCGCGTAGAACTCCGTGAAGGGAAGCCGGAAGTGGGTGCGGAACTCCTCGCGCGTCATCTCCTGGCGGCCGTATTCGCGGAAGATCGCGTTGGTCGCCTCGAGGACGGGACCAAGATCGTCGGCCAAGGTGCCGGACCAATCGAGAAGGAGGTTGCGAAGCAAGGGACGTGGATGGTTGGAAGTTGATGGTTGATGGCACTGCCCGCTTCAACCGGGCGGGATTTTTCCGAGGTTCCGATCAACTATCAACCATCAACTACGACGACTGGCACACACGGGCCTCACAGCCGGATGTCCTTCACCGTGTTGCGGCCAAAGCGCTCCTGCAGCTTCCGCAAAATCTCCGGCCGCCATGTGCGGTCGAGTTCGTAGCGCACCGAGGGCTGCATGACCTCCACGTGGAGCACGCCCTTGGTCAATCGCGATGGCCGCGAGTGCTCGGCGAGAAAATCGCCTACGATCTCCCGCCAGGCCGCGAGGATGTCGGCTTCGTCAATCCGCTCCGAGAGCCCGAGTCGCGCAACAAGCGCCTGCACCGCAGCGGAAACCTGCGTCAGCGGCTTCTCGGGCGGTTTTTCGGGCAGGCCCCTCCACTCCTGGAGAACGAACCGGCGAAGCGATTTCGCGCTCATGTCACCGCCGCGGCGGCCGGGAGCCTACTCGCCGTCGTCTCCGATCGCCTCGACCGGGCAGCCTTCCATGGCCTCCCGGCAAAGAGCCTCCTCCTCGGGAGTCTCCGGTTGCTTGTAGACGTAGGAATGGCCTCCGTCGTCGTTGCGAGTGAAGTTGGCCGGCGCTGTTTCCCGGCACAGGTCACAGTCGATGCACTGGTCATCGCAGTAGTATTTACCTGCTACGTTCTCGGGATATTTGTTCGCTACGTCTGCCATTTGTTTTCCTTCAACCCGAGGCAAACTAGAAACCCGGTGGGGGAATGCAATTGTTTTTTCGAGGATGACGCAGGAACTTTGCGCCGCGCATGGATCCGATCCTTCCCACCGAAGGGCGTCACGTTCTCCATCTTTTCCTCAGCATCGACCTGTTCACGCGGCTGGCGCTCTGAAGGGCGGCGGAGAATTCCGCCCGGGAAGCGTGCCGGTCGTGCCGGACTCGTGACGCGGTTTTCCGATTGAATCCGCCGGAGGTCGTTTCTCGTAGCAGTCAATCTGACTTCAATGTTTCCCCCACGCCTGCTGTTGATTTTTGCCGGCATTGCCGCGACTGCGGGATTCGGCGCGAGCTGGCTGGTGTCGCCCCGCTTACCTTCGACGATCGATGAAGCCGCTCCGACCGCGACGCGGCAGGCGGCGCCCACGATATCGACCAGACCCTCCGCCTATCGAGCGCAGACCCTGCCAACTGATGCCATGGACCTCGCCGGCCAGGCGCTGGCGATCGTGCGCGACGGCACAAAAGCGGATGTCCTGCGCTTCCTGGAAGCGGTGGCGTGGGGTCCCCGCATTCCTCCCGAGCTGAAATCGCGCTATCTCGAAATGCTGACCCGCCGTTTGGTGGAGCTTCGTGAGACGAGTGAGCTCCTCTCCCTCGGCAGCCTCGATATAAAAGATCAGGAGCGCGTGTCCATCTTCGCGATCAAAGCCTGGACCGAACGGGCCCAACCTCGGCGGAACAGCACGTTCTTGCGCTGCCTCCGGGCAGAAATCGCAAACTGGCCATGCAGTCGCTTCTCGAAACGCTCGGCAGAACCCACCCCGAGCGAGGCCTTGCCATCATAAACTCCAGTCCGACGGCAACGGAGCCGTCCCGCACGTTTTTCGCCGAATGGGCGAAGAGGGATCCACTGGCGGCGGCAAACGCCGCCCATGAATCGACGCAGAAACAGCCAGGGCCGGGAGTCCATGGCGCCGTCATGGAGTGGGCGGCGCAGGATCCCCGGAACGCTCTCGCGTGGTGCGAACGACTGCCGGAGCCTGCCCGGACAAGTGCGATCGCCTCTTGCATGGAACGAATCGCAATCGACGACCCGGCTGCCGCCATCGATCTCCTCACGAGCGTCCCGACCCGGGATCACTTCGACGCGGTATCCGTGGGCGGCATAATCGGATCGAATCCAGAACTGGCAAAGGAGTTGATCGAGAGGGTCCCGCCCGGACGCCTGCGAACGGATCTGATCATGGAAATGGCTTTCTCGATCGCGGCTGATCCCGCGGATGCCGTCTCGTGGGCGAAAAGTCTCCTGCCGGGAGAGCAGGAAAAAGCCCTTCGCAACATCTTTAATCGAGCCGCGCAGAGTGATCCAGAGGTGGCGTTCCAGCTCGCGACCACAGAACTGGAAGGCGACAATCGCTGCTCGGCACTGTTGGCGCTGTTCGACCATTGGAGCAGCACGGACTTCGACGCTGCCTTCGGGGCCGCGATGACGCTCGAGCCGGACCTCCTCAAGCAAATGCTACCGGCGCTCTACACTGGATCGAACTTCTACATTTCGAACCCCCGCGAAAAGCTGCGACGGATCTCGAGCATCGACCCGTCACTGAGACCGGAAATTCTGCGAGCCCTCGGGATGCGCATCACGCTCGCTGACGAGTATGATCTCGTGGAGGCTCTGGATCCGGCCGATCGCGATGACTTTCTCGAAGGGACCAGCGTCCATCAAAACCCGGAGAAGGCAATCGCCCTCACCTCCCTCATTTCCCCGGCGCGTCAGTTGAGGCGCGCCGACGATATCGCGGAAGCGATTTCCTACAGCGATCCGAAGCGGGCTGCGGAGTTCGTGCTCTCGCTGCCCGATGAGGAAGGCGACACCTCCATGCGGCGGGCTCTGGAAAACCTCGCCGGCAGGTGGATTTACATGGACCCCGCTGCAGCGGAAACCTTTGTGACGACTCTGCCAGCAGGTCCGATCAAAGAGGCCCTGGTGCAAAGATCC
>Ga0182737_1000473_pt1 | contig 56100 bp, 46 predicted proteins | sample eDN5th30CBELigOP_FD_128878 | JGI IMG/M metagenome (GOLD analysis project Ga0182737, IMG submission 128878) | Enriched Organic Plus compost microbial communities from Emeryville, California, USA - eDNA 5th pass 30_C BE-Lig OP (version 2) (version 2) ...
ATGAAGTGTCACTACTATAGTAACAATTGGAATGCGGGAAACAAACTTAAATGCTTGGGTAGAAAAATAAATGCAGGAATAAGTGCTCTAAGGGTTATTGTTCTCTTTTTAACGTAAAGGATGTATTAGCTCTTACCTGGCACTATTAACCTGTTTTTGATGAGCCTGATTTCTTAAAGGGAAGAGAGTCCTTTAAATGTAGTAAAAAATATTAAGAAAGGGTTCTGTTACTTTTTGAACAAATTTTAACAATCCTTGGCGAAACGGTGTGAGAGAGTTTTTAATGGAAACAATCATCAAAATGAAATACGTTAGCTTCCGAACTTTTCTTCATTTAAATGCCCTTTTTATAAGACCTTGATCATTTGTAAAATGATTGGTGCACCTTTAATTGGTACATCAACGGTTTTTAAATTAATTTCCCCTTCTTTTACAGTATAATTCTCATATGGTTGTAGAACACCATTAATAAAAAGATTCATGTATGATATTTCCTTTGGGTCAAGGATTTCTTGTTTTGCAACTTCATAAAGTGCATCCTTGTTTTTATAAACTAGACTAACTCCGTCAGAAATCGTATAAAACTCGTACACTAATACTTTTTTGGGGGAAATGAAACGTTTTTCCTGCTTAGGTATACATGGCAAATTTAAATATACCTTTGAATTACTCCTTTCCATTTCTTACACTTCCTCACTAAATCTCTATAATTCATAGTATATAGACAAATAGTTTTTGAAGTGAATCATTTTATAACTTAACTGTCTAAGCACTTATTATGGAAAGTCATATACTGTATAGAAGATTATAAGGGGGGGATATATATTGCCGCTTAAAATAATGAAATTGGCAATTTCCGGAAGTACAACCGTTGATACTAACCCTGCAGTCGAACGCTTTTTTTACGAAGTCGCAGGGACGGTAGTAGGTGAAGGTACAATCACTATTTCTGTTGCAGATTTCTGGGATGATACGGGTGCAGCTGCTACAGCTTTACCTGTATTAACAACTGATAATAGTTATTTTACTGTCTATATAAATGGTGTATTGCAAATGCAAAGTTTATTATCTTATACTCCGGGTGGTACTGGAACTGGACAACTCGTAATTACTGTCCCTGCTGGATCGACAGTTACAGCAGACTCACCAGTTGTTTTAGTAGTAACGAATTATGCTCCAGACGCTTCAACTGATATAGTTACCTAAATTTGAGATGGTCTCTAAAGTATTGCTTATATCACTTTGTCTTGGAAGCGATTCTAACATGGATATGAGCAATATGTTTATTTTGGATGATTTAAGATTTATCGACTTGATAAATCTTATGACCCATAACATCATTATGAGCTTCTTGAATTATAGACAAAATGAAAAGAGAAATCGTCTAATGGTGATTCCTCTTTTTCTTTTTAGTAACCGAGAATCAACAATACCTTGTCATGCAATTTGACTAGGGTCTTGCACCTTTTCCGTGATAACATAGATAAAAAAGAGATGAGAAAGGTTGGTGCTACGATGAATATTTTAGTGCAAGGAGCAGGAGCTTTAGGTGCTTATTTTGGCGGGAGATTATTAGAAGCAGGCTTAAATGTTTCGTTTTTTGTGAGAGAAAGAAGGGCAGCGCAATTAGCGAAAGAAGGGTTGAAAATATACAGCCCTGAAGGAAACTTTGAAGAAAGGGATGTAACAGTTTATACAGAGGCTGAACAAGTTAAAAATATCGATTTGGTTATACTGGCTGTAAAAGGGTATCATCTTGACCAAGCCATACCGCAAGTTCAAAAAATTGTGGAGCAGACAGGGGCGTTTGTACTTCCTTTGTTAAATGGTATAGAGCATTTGGAAACGTTGCAGCAAGCCATTGGAAAAGAAAAAGTGCTAGGAGGATTTGCTTCTATTATTGCAACGTTAAATGAACAAGGTTACGTAGAGCATACTAGTGGAAGCAGTGCCGTGAAATTTGGAGCTCTTCATAACGAACAAACAGAAATATGTGCGCAATTAGAAGCCGTACATAATGATGTGAAAACAAATATTCTAAGAGAAGAGAATATTTTAAAGCATATGTGGAAAAAGTACATATTTATTACGTCATTTTCCGGAATTACGTCAGCGATGCAGCTGCCGGCAGGTTTTATTGCAAGTACGGAAGCGTCATTTGCCGTTGCTAGAAAGGTGATTTTGGAGATGAGCATGCTCGCTAATAAAGAGGGGATTATTTTAACAGAGCAGGAAGTAGAAGTGATGGCAACTAGATTAAAAGGTTTCCACAAAGAAGCGACCTCTTCCATGCACCAGGATATGCGAAAAGGACTTCCTTTAGAGGTCGAGCATTTACATGGAGGTGCACTGCGTTTGGCTGCTAAACATGCTGTAACTCTCCCTGTTATTGAAACGCTGTATGGTATATTGAAACCTTATGAAAACGGAAAGCCAAGTGGACTATAATCGTTATGGAAAAGAATTGAATATGTTGTAATCATATAACTGAAAATAAAAAATGACGTGTGCAGCTTATACGTCATTTTTTGTTTATAAATAGGTATAATAGCTACGACTAAGAGGAGTAGAAGATGAAGAGGGTAAATGAGTTAGATGTACAGCAATTTGTAGCCCAATATTACTAAAAAATAAAGAAGGTTTGTCCCCGTACTAAGGGGAGAGATACGATTAATCATATTAAAATTCATTGGTTAGTGTCGTATCTGCCTGTCCTTTTTTTTGAGGGTTAGAGTAAGTGTTTTTAAATAAAAAAACACCAAGTAAATGATGTACAGTGGAGAGGTTTTTAACTGGATAGTTTTAATAAGTTAGCTGCTTGATTTTCTGTGAGATCTGTAATTAAGATCAACTCACTAATTAAATTTCTTCGCGCTTGATTTAACATGTGTCTTTCACTAGAATTAAGCGATTTTTCCTTGCTCTGAAATAAGAGATCACGAACTATTTCAACAGAGTCGTGCACATCCCCTGTTTTCATTTTCTCCATATTCAAACTATATCTTTCTTTCCATGGAATGGAGTTATACGGATCCTCATGATGAAAAACCAATAATATTTCCTTCATCGTCTTCCGGTCAACGAGTGAACGAATACCTGATGTGTGTATCTTGTTCATCGGGATCATAATATCCATTTTACAAATCGGAATGTTAATCACACAATATTCCTCTGTTTTTCCTAGTATTTCTCTTTCTTCAATGGCTTTAATGATACCTGCCCCATGCATTGGATAAAAAACTTTGTCGCCAATTTGAACCAAACCATACACCTCCATATATATCTACATTTATTATGGTAGCATATAATCGTTATTTAATCAAATTTTCTATAATACCATGGATAATTAGCGAGTGTCAACAAATAAACTCTTGGTTATTATGGTTATTTTTTCAAAAATGACTATTTTTATAGGTGCGTACTATACCTTGCGAATCGTCTGCCGCTAGTATGGGTTTAAGCGGATGGATAACGATTGTTTAAACGGGTAATCGCTTGTTATCTTGTGTGAACGAGGCAGGTTTTTAGTTTTTCCGCTTTCGAAAAATTCCTCTATCATTTTAGGCTAAGGAGATTGTTTACGGTACATATTAACATTGCTTACAATCCGAAAGGTACGGGAGGAAGAATATGAAAAGTAAATTGAAAACTTTGATTTTATTTCCCTTGCTTTCATTTTTCTTTTTATTAGTATGTAGCTTGGATAATAATGAGGTTTATACGCAAAATCGAGCATCGGTTTGTTCAAATCTGAAGGGCATGAGCATACCAGCATCCCAGATCGGTTTGCCTACAAATGGTGCTACTGTTCAGTCCGCGACGTTCGTATGGAAAACTGGAAAACACTCCAAAAATAGAGGGTTTTGTAAGGTGTTAGGAGCGATTCATCCAGTAGATAAGAACGTTCCGGATATTCATTTTCAAGTCAATCTTCCCACGAATTGGAACCATAAACTATTGCAAGTGGGCGGCGGTGCTTTTGATGGTGTGTTAGTAACAGGTCTGGGAGCTAGCATTGGAAAGCCTTTGACAAGTCCAGATGCCTTGTCGAAAGGCTACGTGACGTTTGGCAGTGACTCGGGCCATCAAGGCAAGAGCTTAGACGGAAGCTTTGCCTTGAATGACGAAGCCTTGGCTAACTTCGCATCGGATCAATTAAAAAAAACGAAGGATGTTGCTCTTACGTTAGTGGATGCACGTTACCATAGTAAACCATCTCAGGTCTACTTTTTTGGCAGATCTAATGGGGGACGTGAAGCTTTAAAAGTTGTTCAACGTTTTCCTGCAGAATATGATGGCGTCATCGTATTATACCCGGCATTAAACTGGGTATCTAAGGCAATAAAGGACAACCAAAATGCTAACGCTCTGTACGCTAATAATGGAGCTGGATGGATTAGTCCGGCGGAAAACAAGCTAATTAATAAGATTGTTCTTAACGCTTGCGATTCCTTGGACAATGTTTCAGACGGTATCATAAGTAATATAACAGCCTGTACAAAGAAAACAAATCACATTCTAAACTCTTTAAGTAAATATCTTTCTAAGGAACAACTGGATATCGTCAAACTTTTCAATTCGCCATTGCGCTTTAACTATCCGCTCGCAAATGGATTGACGGTCACGCCGGGATATTCTCAATTGCAGGGGGCGAACATTAGCGAGGGGAGACTTTCCCAATATGGAACATCGCTGTTAAAAAGAAAGAACTTTGTCTCAAGATTAGGAGATGGAGTCATTAAGTATATGGTTGTTCGAGATAAAGATTTTAATCCTGTCCATTTCAATCCGGATCAATGGAAGGCTCAAGTTGTGAAAGCCTCGCAATTGCTTGATGCGACTGATCCTAATCTCTCTAAATTCAAGGAAAGTGGGGGGAAATTAATTTTGCTTCACGGAACAGCAGACCAGATTGTTACTCCGTACAGCTCGGTTGATTATTATAACAAGCTTGTCGATAGGTTTGGAAAACGTTCACTTGACCAATTTGTTCAGTTCTATTTGGTTCCTGGCTACGGTCATAGAAGATCAGAAACCTTCACAATGAGAGCAGATTTACTCGGTGCACTAGATACATGGGTAGTCGATGGAAAGAGACCTGTGAATCTTGTTGCACAAGATCAAAACGCTGATACTTTGGGTCGTACCCGTCCGCTATGTGAATATCCAACTTATCCGAAGTACAAAGGAAAAGGGGACGTAAACGCGGCTTCCAACTTTATCTGTGCAGCTCCTTAAGTTGGGAACTTGATGTTTTTAAGGGCCTGTCCTATAAGTTATTTACATAATTATGGGGCAGACTCTATAGCTAGTAAAACATTTAAAAATTTTGAGGTACGGTTCTTACCACTTAGCGAACACAGAATTTTTTAAATTTTTCGACAAAATAACAAGGCATACGACATCATTATTATGATATAAGTAAGGTAAATATTGTTAATCATCTTCCTTGTAGAAAAGCAACAAATGTTTCGACACCTACTCAGAAAGATGTAAACGATTGATAACATAATGGTGGTGTTCTTGTTGAAAGTAAATAGATTCATATTATTATCTTTGTTTTGTTCCAGTTTAGCTCTAACAACAGCTTGTGTAACAAAAGAAGCAAATACAAGTATTGAAGCAAGTGAAAGAACGAAAGAAGATCGAATAGATGAACCGATTGTATCTTCAGAACCGCAGAAGAAAACTCAAACAATCAAGCAAGTAAATGAAACGAAGGAAACATTCCTTGAAATTAATCCAAAAGAAACTCCAGGAATCCTCTATGAAACCATTCCAAAAGACAAATTACATGAATTACAACCCGTACATACGTTTTCTAAGATGTATACAGAAGTGGAAGGTGTATTAACTTTCCGTGGAAATAATTTGAGAAACTCGCCTAGTTATGGTGAAGTGAAAATGAATCCGACTTCTTTAGAGAAAACATGGTCATTTGTTACAGGTTCAAGCCCTAAATGGGGAGGGGGAGCTGGTTGGACAGGGCAGCCGGCCATTATAAAGTGGGATTCAGACATTAGAGAAATGATGAACCTTAAGGAAGAATTTAAACATAAGGAAAATTTCATCGAGGTGATTTATGCAAGTCTTGATGGAAAAATCTACTTCTTTGATCTTGAATCTGGTAAACAATCAAGAAATCCTATTAATATTCATAATCCTATTAAAGGAAGTGTATCCATTGATCCGCGCGGTTATCCGTTACTTTATACTGGTCAAGGAATACCTCAGCAAGGAGATATTGGTTTTCGTATTTTCAGTTTAATAGATGGAGAGATGCTGCACTTCATTCCAGGGATTGAAGCGGATGCTTATCGCCCTTGGGGAGCTTTTGATGGTTCTGCTCTTGTGAATAGGGAAACAGATACTCTTATTCTCGGTGGAGAAAATGGATTATTCTACAATATTAAATTAAATACGGTTTTTAATAAGGAAGAGAAAAGTATTAGGGTTGCTCCAGAACAAATTAAATATCGCTACAAAGTAAAAGGGAATGATTATCAAGGAATTGAGAACTCTGTAGCTGTCTATAAAAACCTTGCCTTTTTCGCGGATAATGGAGGCAGCATTCAAGGGATTAATTTAATGACAATGAAACCAATCTGGGCCTTGTCGGGGACTGATGATACAGATGCGTCAATTGTGATTGAGGAAGAAGAAAATATTCCTTTCTTATATACAGGAACAGAAGTAGATAAATTAAGAGGAAGTGATAGCCACTCCCTTGTACGTAAAATAAATGGTGTAACAGGTGAAGTCGTTTGGACGAAAAAGTATGACGCGATGTATAACGAAAGTGTCAATGGAGGCATGTTGGCTACACCTGTTATTGGGAAAAATGAAATAAAAGATTTAGCGATTTTCACCATCGCACGACATAAGACGATGAATGCAGGGCTTATGGTCGCTGTTAATAAAACGACTGGGGGAGAGGTATGGCGATGGGAAATGCCGAGTTATACGTGGTCATCTCCAGTAGCGGTATATGATAAAAATGGACAAGCTTATCTGATTCAGTGTGATTCAATTGGTACGATGTATTTGTTAAATGGGAAAACAGGAGAAGTCATAAATAAGATAAATCTAGGATCCAATATTGAAGCATCACCTGCTATTTTTAACGATTCTATCGTTGTTGCAAGCAGAGGAGGACAGATTTTCAAAGTGAAAATCAAGTAGTGTACGTAATGATAAAATACTGCAGGCTGGAGTGAATAACCTCAGCCTGTTTAATTATTTGTAGAACACTTATCTTTTCTTTAAAGTTTAAACAGTATTGTTGATAACAGATTCTTACGAAAAAACAATACGACTTTTGCTGTTAAACATGCAGGTATAGGCGGGTTCAGCTTAGGGTTACCCTGCATTCCATACCTTTTTTTGCATAATAATCGCAGCTAGGCCTATAATAGCGACAAATAACAAACTAACAAAAAAGCCCATGCGAATGCTTTTCTCCATCAATGTTCCGCTTACCGCTGCAAGGATTAGGGCAATCCCAATAAAAGCTAACAGCTTCCCCCATACTTTCATTTCTAAAATACGAAGAGCAGAAATAATAATGAAAGACCAATTGAACAAAATTAAAATCCCTGCAGCTGTCGTAATGTACTCGTAAATTTTACCAGGTAACAATAGAGCGGTAACGATGGATGCGATTAATCCAATCGTTGCGAGTAATAAAGAAGGCAAAGGGAGGTCCTTCCACTTTTTAATCTTTTTAGAAAACACAGCTGGAGCATCACCGCCATCTGCTAGCGTAGCAAGAAGTGTTGTTACCCCGAATAATGAAGCGGTCATTGTTGAAAAACCGGCCATAATAATTGCTGCGTTAAATACATGCGGAAAAAAATTAAAATGATATTTATCGAGTGCTGTTACAAAAGGACTTTCCTTTGAGTTAAACGCGCCGTGTGCAGCCATATAAACAGCAAGTCCGAGTGAAATAATATAAATGATAATTAGCACGATTAACATGATAATTCCTGCTTTAGGAGCATCTTCTTTCTTTTTCAGTCTCATAGCCATTAATCCAATGACTTCTATTCCTCCATAAGCGTAAAAGGCATAGATTAAAGAAGCCCAAAAACCTTTCCAGCCCTCAGTAAATAGCTCCTTCGCTGAATTCGGAAATCCGGCATGTTTTATATCACCATGAATCCATCCGAACACAGCAACGGCGGCAAGAATAATAAACATAACAATAGCGGCTGTTTTTATAATAGCTAATAAATTCTCTACTTTATCGAAACCTTTATTGCCGGTTAACACAACAATAATAGAGAGAATGGCGTATCCAGTCGCAAATAGCCAAAGGGGAATATGAGGGAACCAAAATCTCGATAAGATGGAGAGAGCTGTTAATTGGCTGCCCATAATGAGGATATTTGAACTCCAATATCCCCAGCCGCAGCTAAATCCGGCCCAACGCCCATAAGCTTTGTTTGCATAGTAGCAAAACGATCCATCTTGAGGATCCTCAGCCGTCATTTTTGCTAATAAGTTGTATACAATATAGGTTCCAATGGCGGCTAACAAAAAGGAAAATACAATAGAGGGACCTGTTATTTCTATACCAATGGCTGATCCGAGAAAAAAGCCTGTACCAATTGTACAGCCAACTCCTATTAAGGACAATTGCCACCATTTTAAATTTCCGTCTTTATTGCCTTTGTTACCCTTACTTTGACCACTAGGAATAAAAAAATCCAATGCCATACCTCCTCGCATATCAAGTACTAGCCTTTGATAAGGGATTGTGTTTTATGTACAAACTTCTTTGGCAAAATAAGAAGCTTGTAGTAACAAGTCTTTAAATTTGTAAAAATAGGAATGAATTCACTTTTTTTAACACATTACTAAATAACATGGTGATTGTTTAAATGGATGAGTAATCAATTGTAATGAATAGAAAAGAGGTGTCTTTCATTTGGAACAGGAAAAGGTAGTTATTAAAATTAACGATAATGGTTCTATTCGCGTTAATGGGAACGTTGAACTATTAGACGGTAATGGAGATGCATATAGTGTTGGAAACACTTTTTCTCTTTGCCGATGCGGCCAATCCGAAAAAAAACCTTTTTGTGATGGAACGCATAAAAAAATTGAGTTCAATAGTGCTCCGCGAGCAAAATAAGTTTTACATAGTGTAAGATTAGACAAATGAATGTCAGAAAGTTGAGCTATTGGTTCTTGAAACATGACCAGTAGCTTCTTTTATTTTTAGGCTGCAAAAATTTGAAGCTAGGCTTACTCTTCCAGCGTCAATTTAGAAAGCGGATAAGGAGGGAACAATGAAAGGAGATCCTTCATCCGGGTCATGAAGGACCAAATTCAGCAATCAGCCAAAGAAAAAGTCCTTCATTGGAATAATGAAGGACCAAATTCGGAAATTCAGCTAGGGAAATGTCTATCATTAGAGTCATGAAAAACAACATTCGGCAATCTGCTAAGAGAAATGTCCTTTACTTTTTAGACAGCTTTCTTTAGCTCTTTCAATATACGTGACTGTTTAATTCCTGTAGCTTCCTGTGAATAAATGCATGTGTGTTCTTTAGGTCATTGTTATCTATCTCTATAGATAAAGCTGTAATTTCTCCTTTGAAAAAATCTTCTGCCTGTATAAGTAAGGATTCTTTTAATTTCATCAGCTCTTTTTGGAAAAGGGAGTAATAGTGCAATTCAATCTTTTCGCGCTGGTTTTTTATATACTTATCTACAGGTCCTCTTAGCTTTTCTTCAAGCTCGTCCCGTAATATGCGGTTGCCTTTTACTATAAAGGAATCTTTCATATTTTGATAACGATCTAGCAATTGTTCATATTGTCCAAATGAAAAATCATGCATCTCTTCTGAAAAAGAGAGCAAATCGATAGTTGGCTCACTATACGGCATAAAAAATGTTTGATGGACATCCTTTTCAATCGTCTCCGTTAGACGTCGATGTTTCTCTTTGAGCTGCTTTTTTAGAAATACTTCAATGCGAAAAGAAGTGGCCCGCATTTCTTGTGTGAGATCATAGGCAATAAATTGTATAATTTCACTCAGACACTTTCTTAATGTGGTATGAAAGTCTCCTTCCCGAAAACGACTAAACGTAAAAATATCTTTAAATTCATCAAAATAACGATAAAACACACGCTGTTTTACATAATAAAGAAGTTCGTGAATCTCTTGCAGCACTAACTTTTCTTCAATATCATCCTGACTTGTGCGAATCGTTTCAACGGCTTGCTCTTTTTTTATAAAAGCTTCGTTTAATCGTTTTACTCTTTCTGATTCATCTATGTCTGCCGCATGCAGCCAGCTATCCATAATTCGAGTAATCATCGAAAGGTCATGGATGGATGATTGAATAGAAAGCTCCGTTAAATCATTTAATGTAAAACGGTGAAGTGCTTCCTCAAAGGCAGCTAAACCTGAATAGCTCACTCCATTCCTTCGTGAGGGAGCTGGGATTTTTGATTCATAAAGCTGCTTTTGCTCTTGTGTACAGGCCCCTTTTATATATCTCTTCGCATACATGGCCAGCTGACTGGATACAGGGAAGATAGACGGGTAACGAATTCCGCAATGAAGAAGTTCTTTTTCCACATGAGTTAAAACATGTTGTACTTCTTCTGCATTTTCCGCTAAATCGGCTGCATTTACAATAAAGAACATTTTATCATTGGTAAAACAGTCCTTAATACGCCCAAGCTGGATAAGAAACTCCCGATCCGCCTTTGAAAAAGCGTGATTGTAATATGTAACAAAAAGAACAGCATCTGATTCTTTAATATAATTAAAAGCGAGTTCAGTATGACGACGGTGAATCGAATCAGCACCTGGAGTATCGACGAGAATGATGCCTTGTTGTGTGATTGGGCAGTCATAATACAAGTTGATTTTCTCAATAAAACAAGCTTGTTGTTCTGTAGCAACAAGTCTTTGAAATTCAGTGATGGAAACCTTCTTTTCTTGGTTAATTAAAGCGTTCATTTCGTCATATCCTAATTGAATGGCATTTAATAAGGCAATTTGTCCTTTATCCAACAATTCTAGAGGGTCCCGCTTTTCTTCTTTTTTCTGCTCAGTGGACTCGGTGCTATCGTTACCAACTTTTTCTTTTTCGGCTATTTCTTTAAGAATTTCTTCCCGTTTTGATAACAATTGAAAGAGCTCTGAAATACGTTCAACTGAAGTTTCAGCAGGGGAAAGGGCATCATTAATATCCTGTAATAAATCTTTTTCTTGTTTAAAGTTCACAATGACCGTTTCGTGAGGGTGCTCCTGAGTTGGCGGCAAGATTTGATTGATGGCTGCAGTTGTTGGGCTTGGCGAGACGGGTAATATATTCTCTCCTATTAAAGCGTTGGCGAAAGAGGACTTTCCCGCACTAAAAGCTCCAAATAACGTCACGATAAACCTTTGATTTTTTAGCCTATCCGCTCGTTCTCCTAAGTCTAGACTATATGAATGCAATCCTTTATATTTCTCAATTTGAGCAGCTATTTCTACGAGACTGTCTGCTGTTTGCTGACGCTTTTCATTGAGATGGTTGAGATTGACTTGTTTTTCTTTCTTTTCGTTTGTAAATGCTTCCCCAATATTAACGGTCCATTTCTTCGACTGAACAGAAACTGCTCCTCCTTTAGTAAATGTAAATGATGAGGAAGATTGTAAAGGATGGATTTCGTTCTCCGTAATGGTTTGAGATGTGTTAGGACGTAACAGTTCTCGTAAGGAGTTAACCCTCGTTTCAACTTTGGCATGGATATTCTTAATTCCTGAAATGGCGGCTAACTTTCTTTCTAATTCATCCCGTTTTCTAATTTGATTTTTTTGTTGTGAACCCTCGCGTTTTCGTAAAGCCTTTATCGCTTCTTCTAATTGGACTCTTACTGCCTTTTTATAATGAGCATGTACCGATTCTATAACGGATTGACAGTAGTTAAGAACATACTCATGTGAAAACAAAGCGCCGCGCTTTAACGAGCTGGTAATAATATCGGGATCAAGGTTTCCTTCAAACCGATGTATAGATAAATGAACCGCCTCATCATCAATTCCATAGGATTCCATATGTTTAAAGAGTAAATCTTTAATATGAATATCTAAATAAGTTCTTGCATTTTCTTTCACTTCGTTGAAAAATTCAGTTTTTCTTCTTTCCTTTTCTGCGTTAGTTTTCTTTCTAGAAAACAAACCATGTAATTTAAAACTAAGCTGTTCGGATTCAAGAAAGTCCCTTGCTAGATTTCTTGTGTGATAGGGCATTAAATTTGCATTTTGTAATACGGTTTTCATTTTTTCTTCAAATTCAATTTCAAAGTGTTCTTGCAAGTCATCTAAAGGAATGAGCCTTTCTTTAGTTGCTTTCAAGCTCTTTCTTAGCTCAGCCTCATCCTCTAATTGATGAGGGGTCAATATTTCACCATACTCCGTTAACTCTTTATTGTATTGTTTCTTGAACCACTTTTTATGTTGTTCAATCAACATAAATCCTTCTTTTATGATATTTAGTAAAACTCTTTTTTCTTTCGAGATGATATACGTTTCTAAGCATGACTTTAATTGATCAAGCTCATTGAACGGCGCGTTATGTACTTTTCCGGAAACAAACAATAATTTATTGAAGCTTATGTTATGGTCTACTAACGATTGATGGACTTGCTTGCGAAACACAGAAAATGGAATTTCTGTTTCCAAATGTTTATCAATTTGATTAACAACGATTATACAATCTTTATTACTTGTGGTTATTTGTTTTAAAAAGGAAAAGTTAACTTCCGATTGAACATGATGATAATCCATCATATAGACAATAGAATCAACTAAATGAAGACTTGATTCCGTTGCGACACGATGAGCATCATCCGTAGAGTCGATTCCTGGAGTATCAATAAAGGCTACACCTTCTGGTAAATTTGCATTTGGATTGCTGATTTCTATTTCTGTTACTGAATCCCCATCACGGCAGTAGCTTTGAATTTGTGTTAAATCGTTTGGGTTTTCTAGCGTAAGCAAGCCCTTTTCTTTAAATAGTACCTTTACAAATGGAGGACCATGATGAATTTTAACAATGTTGGCACTAGTAGGGATAGGGTGAGATGGTAAAATGGCTTCTCCTAATAATTCATTAATTAAAGTGGACTTTCCGGCTGAAAAATGGCCGCAAAAACCAATTGCGTATTCATTACGGCTCGCTTTGGCTAAAAGATCTTCTCCTTTTTTCAAACACTCTTCATTCGCATCTTCTTTAAAGAGATGATTTAGCTCACGTAATCGCTCTTGCACCATTTGGGTCGTATAATTAGCGTTCATAATCGTTTCATCTAGCTTGCCAAGTTCCGTATTATCATTCATATCTTTCTCACTTCCAATCACGACGATTTATCCTTTATGAAAAAATGTACTATAAAAGCTTATCTAAAGAGCGGGGCATTTTTATTGTATAAAAGACGGCAAGGTGTTGCCTATATTATTGAACATATCTGACACTCGTATCAATTTTTTTATCATAAAATTGTTCAAATTTCCTCTATTTATCAAGCTGGTCCTCTTTTCCTAAAGTTATGATTTCAAGTTTATATAATCCAATAAGTAACAATGTTATTTGGAAGAATTAAAGTTAAAATAAATGGTATATTGACAGCTAATGAATAGTAAACGAAAAAGATATTTTTCCGATATAAATGAAGTTCAATGTTTGTGTCGTGAAGGTAACAATTATTTTTGCATTCTTTATTGCAAAGCGAAATACATAGTAAAATTCAGGAATAGGAAAAATTTTGCTTTATATATATAATGGATAACTGGTAGTATCATAATTAATGAAGTTTACGATACGGGAAACTATGTAAGCGGGGTAAAGCATATGAAAGAACAGTACCTTAAAGAGTTCTTTGAAAAATCACCAACAGCTTATTCATATCATAGGGCTATCATGGATAAACAGGGGATTCTTTGTGACTATGAATTTTTAGCAGTAAATCAGGCATATGAAACTATGATGGGGGTAAAAGCTGCTGATGTTATTGATAAAAGCTTTTATGAAGTGTTTCCGGGAGGTTGGGAAGGCGAGTCTCAATGGAAGGAAACCTTTAATAATGCGGTTATGAGTCAAAAAGCAACGCAGTTTGATATGAATCATTATTCGATACAAAAATGGATTCGAGTTAAGGTATTTCCGCTGCATGAGCATATTTTTGGCTGCATATATATCGATGTTACGAAGGAATATATGTTGGATAAGGAAATCGAAGGCTTTCTAAAGGTGAATCTCGATATGCTCTGCGTAGCCACTACAGATGGACAGTTTCTGAAAATTAATAAACAATTTGAACATGTGCTAGGATATAAAGTTGAGGAACTGCTAGGTGAAAGCTTTGTTTCTCTTGTACACACGGACGATGTACCTTCGACTTTAGCTGTAATGAAGGACCTAGAAGATCAGAAGGAAATATTGAGTTTTGTAAATAGGGTTCGCTGCAAGGATGGTTCATACAAATATATTGATTGGCGCTCTCAGCCTAACGGTAAATATATCTATGCTTCTGCAAGAGATATTACAGAAAAACGGATAGCGGAAAAGAATTTGATTCAACTGAATAAAACATTGGAGAAGAAAAATAAAGTATTAAAGAATCTTGCTATTACGGATGAGTTAACAGGCTTATACAACCGGCATTTTATTGAACAGAGAATAAAAGAGAAACTTGAGCGTGCAGATGCTAGTCATGAACCAGTTTCTATAATCATTTTCGATTTGGATCATTTTAAGCGTGTAAATGATACTTGGGGACACCCTGTTGGAGATGAGGTATTGAAACATACTGCTGAAATAACACGCAGTATTATACGTAAATCCGATATTTTTGCTAGACTCGGTGGTGAAGAGTTTGTCATATTGATGCGGCGAAGTACCATTGATGATGCAGTTGTTGTGGCAGAAAAGCTTCGGAAAGTGATAGAAGATAGCGGGCATTCAATTGCTGGTAAACTCACAGCTAGTTTTGGAGTTGCTGAAAGAAGGGGATTTGAATCATTCTATAGTTTGTATAGAAGAGCAGATGAAGCCTTGTATCGTGCTAAAAAAGGCGGGCGAAATCGAGTCGTCCGTTCTAGAACATGAAGAGGGTGTTCTAGTGGATTCATTGCATAAATCTTAACTAGGAATCTAGAAATAAATGAAGAAAATACCTATATAAAAAAGCCTCCCTTCAAATAAAAAGGGAGGTGTTAATGAGTATATGCTGTTTTTATTTAAGAACACGAACAGCTTTTACAAAACGAGGTTCCCAGTAAGAACTATTAATGTTCGCATAAGATACACCTTTAGATGTAGAAGCATTCAGCATTTGTCCGTTTCCGGCATAAATTCCTACATGGTTAATGACACCATCATAGTTGGTATCAAAAAATACTAAATCTCCTTTTTGTAAGGTGCTTTTTGATACAGGTGTTCCAACTTGAGCTTGAGCTGATGAAGTTCGAGGTAAGGTAACACCTACAGCTTGGAATGCTCTCCATGTGAATGAAGAACAATCGAAAGCATCTGTACGTGAGGTGCTGGCACCGTATACATACTTCGCTCCTAAATATTTTGCACCAGCCGCTAGTACTTGATTTGCTTCAGCTGCAGCCGTTGTAGCAGTTGAAGTAGACTGTGTTTTAGCTACTGCTGATGAAGCTGTTCCGGAAAGCTTAATAGATTGACCAACACGAATGGCATTTGCATTTGAAATGCTTGGGTTTAAAGAAAGTAAAGCTTTAACGGTTGTATTATGTGTTCTAGCGATTTTAGAGAGAGTATCGCCTGATTTAACTTTATACGTAGTACTTGAACTGCTGCTTACAGTCGCTGTAGTCGCAGAGGCTTGTCCAGATACACGAATGGATTGACCAACATAGATACGGTTTGGGTTGGAGATATTAGGGTTTAGCGCAAGTAACTTACTCGTAGATGTATTATACCGTGCAGCAATGCTAGTTAGTGTATCTCCTAGTTTAACCACGTGGTTTTTTGTCGAGGTTGTACTTGTATTACTATTACTAGTAGAGTCATTAATCTGTAAAACTTGTCCAGGTTTAATAAGATCACTAGTTAAATTGTTTTTAGTTTTTAATTGTTGAACAGTTGTATTATGTACTTTAGCAATGTTATATAAAGTATCACCTGATTTTACTTGGTATGTATCAGCATAAGCAGAAGTACTGGCAACTAGGGTACCAATAATAGTTCCTGCGACAATAAAAGATTTTTTTAACTTCTTCATAAAGAAAGCTTCCTCCCGAATAATCATAAAGATTAAATTTCAATTTCAATTTAATTATAGAGAGATAATAAAAAAAAGAACATGACAATTTTAATAAAAATACATTTCAAATATTACGAGAACATTACGAGGGGCTTTATTATGGGTTTAAATGGTTTTTATGTATGAAATTTCAACCAGGGGCTATTCAGCCCATATAGACCATTTTCTACTTTTCTAATATAATCTTTCTTGGTTGCAGTATAAACGCTGTTTCACGAGAGTAAGTCAAAAGCCACCAACATCCTATAACAGAACCTTATAATTAAGAAGGGAGACTACATAAGTGAGACTAAAAGCTGATAGCGCATTAGGGTATAGAGGGAGAGTTATCAGTATAAGCTGCATGGCTGCCGTTCTTTTATACATTAGAGGAATTGTAGAGAAAGACTTCGGACGAGTCCCTGAACTATTTCCTTTTCCTGCAATTATCCCGCTTCTTTTGGCATGGTATCTTGGGAAGCATTATGATAAATATGTGTATTTATCTACGAGAGACGCACTAACAGGATTATATAATAGACGCTATATATTAGAGCAGTTCCCTAAATTACGTACATATGCTGATCTAAAAAAAGTAAATATCGCCATATTACTATTAGATGTGAATGATTTTAAAGAAGTAAATGATCATTACGGACATGAGTATGGGGATCAAGTGCTAGAGACTTTATCAAAACTTTTAAACGATTCTTTTGATAAAAAAGATATGATTGCGAGGTGGGGAGGAGATGAATTCCTTGTTCTTTCCTTATTTTCCGATGAAACCGTTCTTAACAAGAAAATCAATCATTTTAAAGATCAAATGAAAAGGGGAAATTGGCCGCATAAAGGTGATTTATCTGTTTCGATTGGTAAAGCCAGCTATCCCTCAGATGCTAATCATTTAAAAGAGTTAATCGTTAAAGCAGATTCGAGTATGTACGAAGTAAAAATGAATTATAAACAAATGCAAGCAGTAAAAAGAGAAGAATCTACTCAACATTAAGCGGACGTTTATTATATAGCACTTCGGATAGAAGAAAAGGAGAGGAGGATTATTTTTAAGAATACACCTCCTCTCCTTTTCTTCATTATTAATTAATTAATTAATTTGGATAAGCTCACAATTTTTCGAGGGAAAGTAGATTGTAACGGTTGTCCCTTGCCCTTTTGAGCTTTGGAAATCAATGCATCCATTATATTTCTCTATTATATGATAGCAAATCATTAAACCTAATCCTGTTCCGTTGCTTTTTAAAGAATAAAAAGGAGTGCCAAGAGACTTTATTTCCTCCTCTGACATTCCGTTACCATAATCAATTACGTTAATTTCTAAGAATTGCTTTTTCCTTTTTGCTTTAACAATAACGGAATCCCCAATTTTTGAAGCTTCAAGGGCATTTTTAATGATATTGATCATTAATTGTTTATACTCTATGTTGTTAGCGCAGATATAGCAATCTTCATCTACTTGTAAATCAATCTTATTATCACGTAAAAGCCCATATGATTTAAGTAAATCGGTTACGCTTTGAAGAACGTTATGAATATTTACGATTTCTATTGCTTTATCTTTATCTGGCTTTGCAATCGTTAAAAATTGAGAAATAACTTCTTCAGCCGTATTTAATTCGTCAATCATTAAAGTAAACGTTCCTCTTATATCCTTATTAACTGGACCATCTTTTTCACTATAGAGCCGTAAAAAACCTTTAACAACTGTCAAAGGATTTCTAATTTCATGTGCAACAGCCGCTGCTAATTGTCCTGTTGTCTTTAATCGTTCTGAATGTTGTAATTGTTCATAATATAATTGCTGTTTTTTTATACGTTCGTACGATACATGATAAATGAGATAGATAATGACTTGACTTCCTATAAAGTTGATAGCATTGCCTGTTAAATACTCTTTTATATGAAGAAATTGATTGCTTTGATCCATTAGCATAATATAACTAAATGTACCGATTATTAAGAGTGTGTTTAAGATTAAAGAAAAATGAAACAGCTTTGAATCAAAAAATAAAATAGAAATCGCAGGAATAAGGCATAGAAAAATAAAGGTAGACCAAGCTTCTGGATATAAAAAGAAAATGGTATACAGGAAAGCGGATGCTGCGATAATAATAACAATTCTAAAACTATGATTTTTATACCTCGGATAAAGCCATAAACATGCAAATAGAATAATAGCAAGAATATACTATGTAAGATGTAACCTAAATCAAATCCACCCAGGCGTGGATTATCCAATAACAAACCCATCATCATTACAGCTGTCCAGATGAGTACTACCGTATAATATAGTTTTTTATTCATTTGAGGATAAAACTCCTTCATATATGCTCCTTTTGTTGTGGGTTACTTTAAGTCAATTAACATATGTTTAATATGCTAGTTTAATGTTTTCTCGTTATAAAAAGTGGTACTATTCAACCGTAATAACATAAATGATTAAATGATTTGGGGAAAATTTATGATTGACAGGTAACAAAATAGTATGTCGTTTGGAGGAGGTAGAGTTGTTGATATAAAAGGATAATTACGGTTATTACTCATTATAAGTAGAAGCCTTAGTTGAAGATAAATAAAAAACCTAGATCCATTTGGTCTAAGTTAAGAGGTTCTTTATTTAATTAATAAATATGTTTGATGCTGGATAAACGGATGGAAAAAGGCTTTTGTTTTTCATCCTTTAGGGACAGTCTTTGCTCAATAAGGTTTAGGCTATAAACACGCCCTTTGAAGGTTTGTAGGGCTCCGTTTGTATAATAATCAATCGTAATAGGTCTATTTTCTGTTAGTTTTTTTAGGTACATTTATATCCTCCTTATGATAGGTAATGGTTTACACAATTCCACTATAGAATAATTCTTTTAAGATAGGATGAAGAACATGTTAAAGATATTTATAGATATTGGAAGGTGTTATCTGCGATAAGCAATAAATGTATTCATTTTATATAAGGTCAGTTTTATTTTTCGACATTATCCTATCTAGTTGGCGGAATGATTTTTGGATCCTGCGCGTGTGAGGGCGCAATCTGACACGCTTTTCCGTTATGCTAAATTCAATGAGTCAAAAATCAACAACGTTAATTAATAGAACCTATATAAAAAATAATTTGCTATGAATGAAGTCTGATAAAATATGATATAATTTGTGATGAAATAACATTTTTAGGTTGATTTGTAATATGAAAAGTGAAGGGAGTCTCTTTTAAATAGATAAATATATGTCGATAAATATCGAAATGTTCAAAAAAATATATATGCAAGTTGGGGCCTCATTACTTATTTGTAAGCATCACTTTCATATAACGTAATGAATAAAAAATAACGGAGCGGGGAGGAAGTATGAAATTTACAACAAAGCTCTATGCGAGCATCGGCTTCATTTTACTATTAATTTCTATTAGCGTCGTTATTTTAATGAACATGCTTGAACAGTCTATAGTTAAGATGAACGTCGTTGTGAATGAACTATATGAACGAATTGACATTGCTTCAGAGATAAAATACGAAACTGCTAATATTGGAAGAGAGTTCAGGGAGGCTACAGCAGATCCGGAAAATGGAAACAACAGAGAAGCCTTGAATGCCTGGGAAGAATCAAATTTGAAGATCAAGCAAGGAATTGAGTCACTTAAAGAACTGGATACGCAAGAAAAATCACTGGATTTAATGGAACAATATACAACACTGCATGATTCATATCAAGATATGGTACAACAAGTTATGGTTTGGCAAAAAATGGATGGTAAGGTTGATAGTCAAGCGGTAATGGTGGATGAGATTAAACTTACTCGGAACAGAATGCTTCAAACTGCTCAACTCCTTCTTGGATTACAAGAGCAAGAGATGAAGAATGAACTTTTACGATCTCGAGACACTTATAATTGGGCTGTCACATCGATATATATCTATTTAGCTATCAGCTTGAGCTTAGGAATAGGACTAATTATTTGGATTATTAGAAGTATGACTAAGAATCTTAATAAGGTAACGACTGTTATGAACAGTGCTGGTAATAGTAATGGGAATGATTTACCTCGTATTGAAATCGTTTCCAATGATGAAATTGGCTCAATCGCAGCTGCTTTTAACGCAATGGTTTCAGAGCTTGAGGCACATAGTAAGTTAGAAAAACACTTATTAGAGGAAGCTGAAGAACATGGCTGGCTTAAAACGAAAATTGCTGAAATAGCAACGATGTACCCGGAAGCTAAAGATATACAGATGCTTGGCGAGTCATTCATTTCTAAGCTTGTTCCTATAGTAGATGCGAGTTTCGGTGTTTTCTATTTGAAGAGTGAAAATGAAGCTCAGCCGTATCTTAAAAGGATAGCAGCGTATGCTTTTTCAAATCAGTTTAAGGCATCTGAAGGCTTTTATATTGGAGAAGGGCTTGTTGGCCAATGTGCGCTTGAAAAACAGGCCATCCTGCTTACACAGGTACCAGAAGATTATATAAGCATACGTTCCGGTACAGGAGAAGGTTCACCAAGAAATATTATTATCTTACCTGTGCAACTTGAAGGAGAGGTGCTTGCAGTAATCGAAATTGCCTCCTTCCACGCCTTTACATCTAGTCAAGTTAAGCTTCTTGAAGAAATCAACAGTACGTTAGGAATGGCCATCAATAGTATGTTAAATCATATGAGAGCAGAACGATTGTTGCAAGAATCACAAGCTTTAACAGAAGAACTTCAAGTTCAATCTGAAGAATTACAATTACAGCAAGAGGAATTAAGGACGACAAATGAGAAACTTGAGGAGCAGTATACCGCCTCCGAGCAGAAGAAAAAAGAGTTAGAAAAAGTAAGGGAGGCTCTTGAAGAAAAAGCTCAACAACTAGAGATTAGCTCACAATATAAATCGGAGTTTCTTGCTAACATGTCTCATGAGCTTAGAACACCACTGAATAGTTTACTCATTTTGGCACGGATTCTTTCTGAAAACGAAGAGGGCAATCTTTCAAAGAAACAAGAGGAATATACTCGGACCATCTATACTTCGGGTAATGATTTACTCCTTTTGATAAATGATATTTTAGATTTGGCCAAAATAGAGTCCGGTAAATTAGAAGTGATTTCTAAGGAAGTCGATTTATACGATGTACAAGATTATTTGAGTAAGCAATTTTCACCTATTGCTAGTCAGAAAGATATTCAGTTTAACGTTCAATTGGAACCTAATGTATCAAACTATTTATATACAGATGAACAATGTCTAAAACAAATATTAAAAAATCTGCTGTCCAATGCTTTTAAATTTACTGAAAGCGGCAGTGTATCGCTGCAAGTTCGAAAGGTACGGACGGAATATATTGAGAAACAAATGCCTGTGAGTACTCAAGCAGAGTATATGCTGGCCTTCTCGGTTATTGATACGGGCATCGGGGTACCTACAGAAAAACAAAGAGTGATATTTGATGCCTTTAAACAGGCTGATGGAACGACAAGCCGAAAGTATGGCGGGACAGGTTTAGGGTTATCCATAAGTCGTGAAATGGCTTCTGTATTAGGCGGCTTTATCGAGTTAACAAGTGAAGTTGGAAAGGGAAGCAACTTTACGCTATATTTACCAATCCTGCAATCAAGCGAGATACTAGAGGCAAACTCCTATATAGAGGAAGCTGCAGCAGGGCTTGAATATGAGGATTATTCACTGAATGAGAAAAGTGAAGTAGATGATGAAGGCAGCCGTATAAACGAAGAGGGCAAATCCTCGCTCAAACATAAAAAAGTACTGATTGTGGATGATGATATACGAAATGTTTATGCATTAACAATCGCACTTGAAAAATATGAAATGGATATCATTGTAGCTGAAAATGGTCGTGAAGGGATTGAAATGTTACAGGGAAATCCGGATACCGATATTGTGTTAATGGACATTATGATGCCTGAAATGGATGGTTTTGAGGCGATGCGCAGAATCAGACAACTACCAAAATACCAAACATTACCAATTATTGCGTTGACGGCGAAGGCTATGAAACAGAGTCGCGAAGAATGTTTAGATGCAGGAGCAACGGATTATATTAGTAAGCCGATTGATATAGATCAATTATTCTCGCTTATGCATGTATGGTTATATAGAAAGGAAGGATAGTCAATTAAGAATGAAAAATACAATCATACAAGATCAAGGTTCAGTACAAGTTCAAGAGATAGAGCGAATTGAAATTGAGTTACTTCTAGAAGCCATTTACCGCTATTACGGCTATGATTTTAGAAATTATGCACAGTCCTTCCTGCAAAGGAGAATTTTGCATCGCGTTCGCAATGAAAATCTGAAAAGTGTTTCGGCACTGCAGGAAAAGCTGCTTCGTAATCCTGAGATAATGAAGAGATTATTTTCTGACCTTTCGATAAATGTTACAGAGATGTTTCGTGATCCGGCATTTTTCCAGTCTTTTCGAAAAAATATCGTTCCTTTTGTAAAAGATTATCCTGATATTCGAATTTGGCATGTAGGCTGCTCAACCGGTGAGGAAGTTTACTCAATGGCTATTCTGTTACATGAAGAAGGAATCTATGAAAAAGCTAAGATTTGGGCAACCGATATTAATCCAAAAACGTTAGAGCAAGCAAAGAAAGGTACTTTTTCTTTAGCGAATATGCAGTTATATACAAAAAATTATATGGAAGCTGGCGGAATAAGAGCTTTTTCAGAATATTATAAGGTCGTAGGTGAACAAGTTGTTTTCCACCCCTTTCTGCAAAAAAATATTATGTTTGCAGAGCATAACTTAGTAACAGATTCTTCATTTAATGAGTTTGATATTATTATTTGTCGAAATGTTCTTATCTATTTTAATAAGAGTTTACAAAATGATGTCCATCAACTTTTTTATGAAAGTCTAAGTTTATCAGGTTTTATCGGGTTGGGCAAAAGAGAGGGGATTAGATTTACAAGTCATGGAAACTGCTACGAAGAAATCGATTCAACAGAAAAACTATACCGTAAATATAAATAATGCTGCTTCCAAAAAAGTGAATATATTAATGGTAGATGATCATCCTGAAAATCTACTAGCATTGGAAGCTGTACTCTCATCTCCGAATTATAACTTAGTTTGTGCGACATCAGGGAAAGAAGCGTTGAAGTGTTTGCTAAAACAAGAGTTTGCAGTGATTTTACTAGATGTACAGATGCCTGGATTAAATGGATTTGAAACAGCTAAGCTAATACGCGCGAGAGCAAAAACCAAACAAACTCCGATTATTTTTATTACAGCTATTAGTCAAGATCGTGAACATGTTGAACGTGGTTATTCCGTTGGAGCTATTGATTATATTTTTAAGCCATTTCAGCCTGAAATATTAAAATCAAAAATAGAAAAATTTGTTGAAATGCACGAAAAATATGAAGAAGAGATTAGTAAGAGTGAATGGCAACGTTCAGTCGAACTAAAGGAAGTTAACCAAAGGTTAAATCGGACAACTTTGGATTTGCGCCGAACAGAAGCATTAACGAAAGTAATTGGTGAAACGCTAATTGATACGATTGTTACCTTTGATGATCAAGAGCGTATATTATCAGTGAATCCTGCTGTAAAAAGGATGTTTGGCTATCAGCCTGAAGAATTAATAGAACAGAATGTTTCCAAGCTCTTTCTACAAATGATAGGAAAGAATGGAGAGAAGTCTTCGGATTTCTTGTCTTTAATTAAACAAGGGGTTGGAAAAGTAGTCGAATCAGTTGCTTTACGTAAAGATAAAAGCGATTTTCCTGTAGATATCCAAATTGGAGAGACTGAAATAGAGGGCAGGCACATATTCGTTTGCGCTATCCGTGATGTTACGGAAAGAAAACAGATAGAGGAAGTTAAAAAGCAACAGTTTGCTAATCTTGAACATATTGTAGAAAAACGTACAATTGAACTTCTATTAGCTAATGAAAAGCTGCAACAAGAAATTGAAGAAAGAAAAAAGATTGCGGATGACCTTTTTGTTTCACAGGAACGGTTTCGGAAAATATTTGAGTCCAGCCCTAACTTAATGGCGATTATTTCACAAGAAAATGGAACCTATATGGATGTAAATGCAAGTTGGGTAACATTCACTGGTTATAGCTATGAGGAGTTACGAAATCAAAAAATTAATTTACAAGATTTTATTGAAGAAGCGGGCGGTCATTCCATCGATTTAGAGCAGCCTATTCGTAACATGAAAATTCAATATAAGACAAAAAGAGGAGAAATGCGTGCCGGATTACTATCATCAGAAATGATTCATATTGAGCCGGAGCCTTGTATTCTTTTTGTATTGACAGATATTACGGAAAGGGTTCTTTTAGAGAAGGAGATGGCTCGATTAGACCATTTGAATTTAATTGGAGAGATGGCAGCGGGAATTGCTCACGAAATTCGAAATCCAATGACTACAGTTTACGGGTTTTTACAAGTAGCAAGGGGCAGAGAGGTATCAAAAGAGGTCATTGATCTCATGCTGGATGAATTAAATCGAGCTAACTCTATTATTACTGAATTTCTAAATTTAGCTAAAAATAAAGTTAGTGATAAACAAATGAAAAATTTAAATACGATTATTAAAGCCCTATTTCCACTTATTCAAGCAGAAGCAATGCGTGCTAGTAAACAAGTAGACCTTGATTTAAGTGAATGTCCTGACATATCAATTGATGAAAAGGAAATTCGTCAATTTATATTAAATATAGCTTTGAATGGGCTGGATGCTATGTCTTCTGGAGGCAAACTTACGATAAAAACGTATGCAGAAGAAGAGGCAGTCATTTTAGAAATAAAAGATCAGGGAGCCGGCATAAGTCCGGACATATTGGAGAAAATAGGGACTCCTTTCTTCACTACGAAGGAGAAGGGAACAGGGTTAGGCTTAGCCATTTGTTATAGTGTAGCCGAGCGACATCAAGCAGAGATCGATATCGAAACAGGAGATAAGGGGACAACGTTTTCCATCCGATTTAAAGCAAATTATCGATAAATGTTTATGTCAGGAGCATATTCTCATTTAGGAAGAAGAAAGGGGGATTACATGTTTAATAGGCATAAACGATTTCTTCTTCCGATTTTGGTGATTTCTGTGATTGCAATTGTTTTTATATATAAACAATTTGAAGAAGAAAAGCCGGAAGTAGTGGTAGTTTTAAAGAATGTAGACCTTGATTACTGGAAATATATTAAGGCAGGGGCGGAAAAGGGATTTGAAGACCTTGGCATAGACGGTAAAGTGGTTGCACCTAAAGATGAGACAGTTGAAGCTCAGAGAGAGATGTTAAAGAGGGTTCTTAAAGAAAATCCAGATGTATTAATTGTCGCTCCGGTTTATTCAGCTGATAGTATTAATTCAGAATTGGAGAAGTTTGTAAAAAAGGACATCCCTGTATTATTCATATATGCGGATGATACTTGGGAACATAAGACGGCTTATATCGGTACGAATAACTTTTCTTTAGGAGAAAAGGCTGGAATATTACTGGCCTCACAGCTACAGCCTGGAGATAAGGTGGCTCTTCTTGGTGGAAAACAACGGCTTGTTGAAGGGGAACGGATAAGAGGAGCTAAAGATAGTTTAGAGGCTGTGAAGATTGAAATTGTGGCAGAAAAAAAAGGATTACCAGATGATAATCCTAAAGTAGTTACCGAGGAAATAGAAAGTATTTTACGAGAGCATCCCGACCTTAAAGGTGTAGTTGCTTCAACGGATTATATTGCACTTCCTGTGTTAAAGGCGCTTCAGGAAAAGGGAATTCAAATGCCTGTTATAGGAGCAAGTGGAATTCCTGAGATGCTTAAATTAGTAGAAGAAGGAACATTGTCTAGTGCAGTAGCACAAAATCCTTATGATATGGGGTATATAAGTGTTCAAACCGCATTAAAAGTAACAAAAGGGGAACAGGTCAGTCACTTCCTTGATAGTGACGTAGATATTATTACAAAAGGGAATGCGAAGGAGAGAATTGATTTCTTAAACAGCGTGATGGAATGAAGATTCTCGCGGAGTATTTATATTAAAAAGCCTAAATTCTTTGTAGTACAAAGGATTTAGGCTTTTTAATTATGTACATAAAAGAGTATCTCTAAAATAGATTGGGGCATTATATCGGATTCTTATATTTCTTTTGTTGTGGATAAGAAGAAGGTCAAGGAACATTCCCATTCGTACTTCATATATTTCAGTGAAATTATGGGGTTTTTAGTATATTAATCCTAACTTTTTAGTTGTTTTTTCGTTTTTAAAATTCCTAATATACTTTTTATAAACAAGCCAACGCCTATACCAGGAATCACAGACAAGAGAGATAAAAAAAGAGGACCTAATAAACTCCCAAATAGTTTTAAACTCGAGGAATAGATTAATCCTACAGTCATGAAATAAGCACTAAAAACAAATGGGAGAAAAGAATAAGGGGATTTCCCGCCTCCAGCATCTCGATAAGCATCCCATATGGCAAACATATAAAGACATGGATAAAACATCAACCATTGATAATTAGTTTGCTCAATAGCTGATTGAATATCACCTTGAAAGCTATAAATAATCATTTGGTTTAGATTTGATTGTACGTTAATTAAAAATTCTAATATGATAAAAAGTAGTCCTTTGAAAAACTTTCCGTTTAAAATTTGTCCAAATCCAGGTAATGCAATACTCCAAAGAACTTTCTCAATTCGTTCTTCCATTGACATTCCTTCACTTCCTATTGGCTAACCAATCAATTTTAACTATTTTGGTTCTTATTTTTTGCAAGTTGTTCTTTATCCAGCGTTCCAGGCGGTTGTTCGAGCCATTCGTTACTAATCATTATGTCAGCACCATCTTTCGCATATTGACCGATTTCAAGTGATAAACGTTCATAATTCATGGCTAAGTCGCTTCGCTGACTTGCAGCAGCAGCTGTTGCATAGTTTCCCATACCAGCTGCACTTAATAATGACATAAGAAACATTATTAATTTATCTGAAAAAGGCGGCGTTGTTGAATCGGTAATAGCTAAGTCTGACGGCATGGGTGATTGTATATCGTTATCTAGTAGTACTTTTGTAAAGATTTGAATGTGTTTGTTTGAAATATCTTTTCCTCTTAACGTCTATTTTTGAATCTCTTCTCTTGATGATGTTTGGGCAAAACTTAACGCAATTTTTGATCCTATGAGGTTGCTTTTAATATTCATATGTAAGTAAGCTATTTCTACTGCATTCAGCGGTCTTTTATTAGTAAATGGATTTAATCCGCTTAAATATTTTTTGCTGTCTACAAAGTCCGATTTAGTCGGATAAGCAATATAGGGTGGTCTAACAAACAATCCTTTTGAAAGGGATACATCCGCACCCATATCATATAAGTTAGATGTTTGCGTAAGGCATTCCAGAAAATATGCTCTTATATCTTTTCTAGCACTCATTGAAACAAAGCCACTGTATGTAACCAAGCTTAATTTAGAGAAATGACCGATAAAATCCAGCATAAATGAATCAGTATATAGGTGAGGGGCATCCATATTTACGTCTTCATTTGTAAATCCTGTCGGTAATGGTAGTTTTTCTTCTTGATACAAGTGGGTAAGTTTTTCGATATGGGAAGATGAAAGGTCATAAGCAAATTGGATAATAGAACGAATTTCCTGATCCTCTACATCTTTTAGAAAATAACCTAAAATACATTTGGTCATACTATCGTTCATGTATGCAGTCCAAATAGAAGCGATTTCAGCTGAAGTTAGTCGAGCATGATGTTCAGTCATCATTAGTTGCCTCCAAAAAACAGTTTGATTTCATTTTAAATTATTCTTTACAATCAACCATATAATATAACAGAGGCTTAAAGAAAAAATGTTCCTTCATTAGTGTTGCATAAATAGTTCCGCAGTTTTCCGTTTGATTAGTCGGTCTGTTTAGGGACAAAAGTTCAATACCTAGTTACAGGCGGCTTTATTTATCATTAAATCTAGGAGAAGACCACAATTTGTTTGTGTAGGAACGGCTCTTCCTTCCATTTTCCGAAGCCAGATATACATTCGTTTCTACAGTGCAGCCCTTAATAACGGCTAATTTATAAAGTTTTTTGTACAATTCTCTCCATAAGATATTCCTTTTTTAGTGGACTTAGGCGGGTTACCAACCCCGGATTTTATCCCTTATGAGGGACTTTTTTTATGCGCAAAATCAAGAGATTGAATATTCATACTATTTGAAATAACTAAAATATAAATAGCTACGAATGAAACAAAATGCCTAAAAAAGTCCAATCTTTAATGCTCCCTCTTACGCTAACGTTTATCTGATTAAAGTTCTGGTCTGTGTATGCTGAGCGGTTGAAATGAGAAATCATTCATTATTATTGCAGCATTTAAATGTAACTTAGTAGATTAAGAGCGGCTACCAACTTCATCATACGCCAATAAAGGAATAATTTACTTTTACATGGACAAAGTAAAAAAAGGTGGTGGTATTGTGGTTTTATTTTTTAAGGAAAAGAAAAAGAATGGTCAAATCATCTCCAAAAAGACTCCCAGTTCAGTAGTAGAAGAACACTCTAAAAATAAAATTTCTAGTTCTCTTGATGAAACCGTTCATTTTATGAAAGGGATATTTGGAGATAGCAATGATTTTGTGATCAAGCATTTTGAGGTATTTGGTCAATTTCACGCAGCGATGTTTTATTTTTCAGACTTAACGGATCAAACTGTAATTAATAACGATATATTAAAACCGTTAATGTATATACCTAATCACTTGTTACAAAGAAAAATTGTCCTGAATGATTTAAAAGATGTCCTTATTAACGAAACGCTTTATCACAGTCAAGCTAAGCTCGATGACTGTCTTGACCGTTTAGTTGATTTTGTTTTACGCGGGGAAACCGTTATTGCGATTGAGGGCATAGCAGAAGGGATTCATATTGGAACCCGTAAACTGGAAAAACGGGCAGTTAATCAACCTGAAACAGAGCAGGTGATTATGGGACCGCGTGAAGGATTTATTGAAAATATTGCCACTAATCTTGCTTTATTGCGTTATCGACTTCCCACCCCCGACTTTTGCGTGAAAAAAATGGAGATAGGGCGCCTCACCAAATCAAAAGTTGCTATCTGTTATATAAAAGGAATTGCGGACAACAAGGTCATCAACGAAGTGGAGAAACGACTTTCTGAAATTGATATTGACGTCATTATGGATGCAGGCTACTTGGAACAATTTATTGAAGATAATCCATTTTCTCCGTTCCCGCAAGTTCACAGCACAGAAAGACCAGATAAAGCAGTCGCTAACTTAGCAGAAGGAAGAGTCGCTATTTTAGTGGACGGTTCTCCGTTTGCTTTAATGGTCCCTGTGGTTTTCAGCCAGTTTTATCAAACGGTGGAAGACTATTCAACTAGATTTTTAATGGGGAGCTTTGTGAGGCTTTCGCGTATGCTGGCACTCGTATTTTCACTTATTTTTCCCTCCCTTTACGTTTCGTTCATTTCTTTTAATCCTGAACTGCTGCCAACAGAGTTTGCCGTTGCTGTTGCAGGAGGACGAGCTGGTATTCCTTTCCCCGCTGTGGTTGAAGTATTAGCTATGGAAATAGCTATGGAAGTACTGCGCGAAGCAACCGTTCGATTGCCGAAACAAGTAGGGGGCGCCTTATCGATTGTTGGGGTGCTTGTCATTGGTGAAGCAGCGGTGAATGCAGGCTTGGCAAGTCCGATTACAGTTGTGGTGATTGCATTAACAACCATTGGTTCTTTTGCAACTCCGGCTTATGTGGCTGCTTTTGCACTCAGAATGCTCCGATTTTCCATTATCGTATTAGCAGGAATCTTCGGTTTGTACGGAGTTGTTATAGGGGTTATTTTTATATTCAATCATATGCTTTCGTTAAAATCATTCGGAGTTCCGTATATGGCCCCGGTTTCTCCTGAAAACTACCAAGGAATGAAAGATGTCGTAATTAGAAGTCCACTATGGTGGATGCCGAAAAGACCGACTTTTCTTCATCAAGAAAATGTTGCTAGATTAAGGGAGAAAAGGAACAAAGCATTAGAGCATAATAAAATCGGAAACGATCAGCGGGAGGAAGGCACAAGTGGAGGACCTAAGAGAAATCACAACTCTTCAAGCGACGACAATCTTAATTAGCACGATTATAGGGGTTGGAGTTTTACCTTTGCCGCTGTTTGCTGTAAGGGCAGGGGAAACAGGAGCCCCGCTTGTTACGCTGTTCGGTATTGGGATAGCAGCAATTGGATTATTTATTATTACAAAGCTGGGTATTCGTCATCCTAGTAAAACCATTATTACTTACAGTGAAGAGATTCTTGGAAAATGGCTGGGGAAAGTTTGTAGTATATTTGTTATCATCTTTTTTACTATTTTAACAGCTCTCGCTGCACGTGAATTTGGTACGGTTGTCACAACGAGTGTATTAATCGAAACACCGCTAGATGTAACGGTCATTGTTATGCTTGTATTAGCGGCAATTAGTGCACGAAATAACATAAATGTATTTGCCTATATACATAATTTTTACGTTCCTATTATATTAGCTCCAGTTTTAATCGTTGTGGCTGTTTCTTTAAAAAATGCTAATATTCTTTATTTACGTCCTCTCATTGGGAGTGATTTTAAGGAGATGTTTTTTGGAGCATTAACCGTTGCTGCTTTGTTTCAAGGTTCATTCATTATGACATTGATTATTCCAGCTATGAAGCAGCCGAAAAAAGCGATGAAGGCAAGTATATGGGCAATTCTTATATCTGGAGGCTTATATTTGCTGCTTGTTATTGCAACTGTGGCCGTCTTCGGTACGGAAGAAATTAAACAACTTTTTTGGCCCACATTAGAACTTGCCAGAACAACTTCTTTGCCAGGGAACATTTTACAACGTTTAGATATTGTTTTTTTATCTGTATGGGTTACGGCTGTATTTACAACTATATTTGCGAGTTATTATTTGACGATTTATTCGATTAAGCAGTTTTTTCGTTTACAAGATCATAAGATGCTGTCTTACTTTATTCTTCCGTTTGTCTATATATTAGCTATGCTTCCAGAAGATATTTTTCAAATGTATGAAATTATTCGATACGTAGGAAGAATCGGACTTAGTATTACGATTCTTTATCCACTGTTTTTATTGATTCTTGATGTATTAAAAAGTAAGAGGAGGAAACATAGTGAGTCAAAACAAGTATAGAGCGAAGCGAATATTTCTTTTGATTTGCTTACTTCCCCTTCTTACTGGTTGTTGGGATAGTCGAGAAATTGAGCAGAGGGCTACCGTATTAGCAATCGGCATAGATAAAGCGGGCCCAGGTGCAGAAGAACGAGAAGCAGAAGTAAGTCATGAGAAAGGAGATATATCAATACCAGAAGAGAATATGATAGAAATTACTGTTCAAATAGCAATACCTGGTCGGATTCCATTGGGACCACAAGTAGGTGCTGGAGAAAAAAAACCGGTATTGGTCGTGCATGTTGTTGGGCATACAATTGAAGATGCCATATACAATCTTCAACAAGAAATCGCAGATGAAATATTTTTAGGACACTTAAGATTGATTGTATTGAGTGAGGAAGTAGCAAAAGAAGGAGTGAAACGTTTTAATGATTACTTGAGACGCAACCCTGAAATTCGAAGAACAGCTTCCATGGTTGTGTCAAAAGAAAAAGCTTCAAAGTATATGGAGGCAAGTCCAGAGCTAGAACGTGTTCCCTCACTTTACTTGGCGGAAATGGTTGACAGTTTAGTTGACTTAGGGAAATTTCCCGAAAGTTTTATCGGTAAATTTTGGAGTATTTTCTCGAGTGAAGGACAGGATGGATATCTTCCGTATTTTCACATTAGAGGAAAAAAAACCATACAAATTAATGGTCTAGCGTACTTTCACGGAGATAAAATGGTGGGGAAGACAAATCCTCAGGAGATTGGCTCATTTATGGCTGGAATAGGTGCAGAAAAGGGCGGGTACCCCATTTTTACTGACATTCCCGGTAACAAAAAAGAAATAGCGTTAGTCCAAGCAGTCAAACGAAAAACAAGAATAAAAGCAAGTTTGAAAAATGGTAAGCCTCATGTTTTGGTGAAGGTTCGCTACGAGGCTAAAGTTTCCGAGAAGGAAAGCCCGAATGTTAAGATTAAAAAAGAGGAAGATATTCGAGCTCTTGAAAGAGGATTTTCAAATGCTGGGCAAAGATCATTGAGTGATTTAATTGCTAAAACGCAAAAAGCAAAGTCTGATATTTTTGGGTTTGGCGAGTATTTCCGAGCACAGTTTCCTGAATATTGGAAACAGAACGTTGAAACAGAAGAAGGTTGGGGGAATATTTATGAGAATCTTTCCTATGATGTAGAAGTAGATACTTACATTCGTCACAGCGGCATGAAAGATAAATAACGTGCCATGAAAGGAAGCAATGTCTATGGACGGTATCCGTTCGATTAACTATTTGATTATCATTTTGTTAGTGACAGGAATTTTGCTTTTGCTGACAGATGTAAAAGCCTATAAACATGCAGGTTTAAAAAAAGAAAGAAAAGTTACGCTCATACTAGGCTGGACCCATCTTTCATTAAGCATTATTTTAACGCTGACAGCTTGGATTTATCGGACTTGGGTCTGGTAGGGAACAAGCAGCAAACCATAGACTGTTCGCTGCTTGTTCTCTTACTGTAATTTAAAATGATCAACAGAATCATTTAATTTTTCCGCCAATTTTGCAACAGCTTCAGAACTGCTTACAATCTCATTCATTGCACTAGAGGATTGCTGAATAGAAGCTGAAGTTTGCTCGATTCCTGCGGTAGATTCTTCTACGATTGAAGCGACATTTTCGAGTGAATAATTGATGTCTTCACTTTGCTTAGAAAGAGTATGGATATTTCTTGAGATATCTTGTATTTGCATTTGCATATTTAATACAAATGTATTAATTTCATTAAATGTTTCTCTCGTTATTTTAATTTGTTCCGTTCCTTTTTCAACTTGTGTAAAGCTATGTTGTAAGGCGGCTACTGTTTCATTTGATTCTGTTTGAACACTTTCAACAATGTTTACAATATTTTCGACGGATCCTGCTACTTGTTCCGCTAATTTACGAACTTCTTCCGCAACGACTGCAAAGCCTTTCCCGTGTTCTCCAGCTCTTGCTGCTTCAATTGCAGCATTTAATGCTAATAAATTTGTTTGGTTTGAGATTTCTAGAATAACTTGAATGAGCTTTGAAATTTCTTTTGATTGCAAATCTAACTTTTTAACCTTTTCAATAGATTTCGTCACTTCTTGATGAATCATATCCATTTGTTTCTCTGATTCTCTCATTAAGTCAGAGCCGTTAGTTGTTAAGCCCATAATCTTATTTGAAGCCTGATTTAATACCTCCCCTTTATAACTTGCTTCCTGAAGTTGACCAGTAAAGTATTGCATCGTTTGAGAAACCTGATTGGCAGAACTAGCCTGTCTATCTGCTCCATCTGATAATTCATTCATTGTGAAGGCAATCTGTTGATTTCCTTCTTTTACTTCATTCGTATGATGAGCTAGCTCATTAGAGGCATCGACTAACTGACTAGAATTATGGTTTATGCCTTGAATAATTTGTTTTAAATCATTCATCATTTGTTGAAAGGCCGCTGTTAATTTACCAATTTCATCTGTTCGTTTAGTCTCTAGAATAATAGAAAGGTCTCCTTCCCCTACTTTTGAAACCTGATTGGTTAAGTTTTTTAACGGTTTAATAAGGTAATAGGTAAATAGATAAACGACAATTATGCTGACTAATAAAATAATGAGTGTTAATATAATCATTTTTTTCTGATAAGAAGCAATTGAAGTATAGAATTCGTCTGCGTTTAAATCGGCACCGACTATACCAATTACTTCACCAGAACTAGACTTGAGCGGAAGGTAAGTAGTAATAAGACCTCCATACTCTTTTGTATTGGACATCTGAATTTGTAAATTGCCTGTTTCAAAAGCTTTTACTATATTCGGGTAGGTATTAGGATCTTCTTTATCCCCTAGTTGTGATGCGTTTTCATCGCCTATAGGCATGCCATCTATCATATAAACATAATCATAACCATTTTCCGTTTTTTGACGAGACATCGTAAACAAATAGGTTAATCCTGTTTTTTCTCTTAAATCATTTAATTCTGTACGTAATTCTATGTAATAATCGTTTTCTCCAGCATCCAATGTAATTTCTTGTTCATATTTGTCTATATCGATTATGTTCACGGCTTGCTTAGTAATACTTACTGCTACTTGACTCAAAAAATCTTTCACTAACTTAACAGAGGAATTATAACTAACATAAGCAGTCACCACGCATGATAACAGCGCAATGGTAGAAAATATGAAAATCATTTTAAGTTGTATACTTTTCTTCATCCTTGTTCCTCGCCTTCTTATAATCCCTATTTATAGATGTTTCTAAATGAAAATAGATATCATTTTTATAATAGAACTAATTACACAATATTACAATAAAATATTCCTACAAAATACCCATATTGGACATTGCTAGAGGGATTTTATAGGCAATATATACTATTGAAGGATAATGTTATTTTCTTCACACTCTTTTAGAATTTGATGATTCCATATCTAGCAAGAGCGATCCTTTTCCACTTTGCTAAAGATTGAACGACTTCAATTTGTGAATTGTTAATATCTGAGGCCTGAAAGGAAACGGTTCGTTCTATTCCATTTAAGTTATCATTTATTCCCGTGCCTTTATTTAATAGTAAAGGGGCTGATACTTTTATTACGTTGAATGCTCTTGAAAATGAGTTTTTAATTCATTCTTCAATGTTTCTAGAGGAAATGAAAGTGCAACCGTGCGTTTAATCAAGGCTATTGTTTAAAAAGCTAATAAAAAAAGAGGAGACACTTGAAAAAGTATGATTAATCAAGTGTCGTACCTCTGTTTTATAGCTCATCTTCATCCTCGTATTTACGATTTGGGATTCTTGGAGTAAGCTCTTCTGAAGCCTCTGTTTGATATCGTAGCGTAGAAATTCGGTTGTCGTCCTCTTTTATGAGGATCTGATTGTCCATATATTTATGGAAGAAGTACTCAAATAGAGCTACACCTACTGCTGAAGCGAAAGCGGCCGTTACTATATCGTCTCCATAGGTTATACTGTCGCCTATCAACCAAATTAATAAAAAGGCTAATCCGAAATCAGCAATTGTTGCAATTGTATTATTTGTTTTAGGCAAAATAAATAAGTCACCAATTAAATAGGAAACAATTCCTAAAATTAAAGTAATTAGAAAGACATTCCCGAACGACATGTCGAATGCTACTCCAAGTATTATATACAAAAGAACCAGACTAGAAATAAATTTTATTGCTAGTGCTTTTATGTGTTTCATTCTATCGTCTCCTTTCAATACATATTGTGCGTATTTAGGAGAGGGAGTATTCGTGTTTTTCATGGGATGTTGTATGGTACGAATTACATAAAAAAGAGGCGTATGCATATTTAGTTTTACACGCCTGAAATCAGAAACTTCCTATTATATATGTATGTATTTTTTAAAATAAAATCTTAGCCGCCTGGATAGCGAAATATACCCCAAAACAGATGAGCGATAGTCCGGATAATGCAGAGATGAGGACTAAGATCGGTTGGGTTAAAAATTTTCGAAAGCTGCTTGATACAAGAGCCATCGTAATATCCCAGCATAAAATGCCAAAAAAGATGGCAGAGCTGTATACAATCAAATGCTGAATATCATATTTATCGGCAGCATTAGCTAGAACCGATCCATAAATTCCAAGCCAAAACAACATCGTCAAAGGATTGGAAATTGACATTAAGAATCCTGATAAAAAGGAGGAAAAATGGGAGTCGTTTACCTCTCGTTCATCTATCACCAGTTTTCCTGCACTCAATACGGTTTCGATTCCTGTGTAAGTGAGGACAAAGAATCCAAAAAGCCATAAAAACGCTTTCATAAAGTCCATTTCTAAAAAGTGAACAACTCCAAAATAAACGAGAGCCATGTAAACAGCATCTGCTAATATAGCCCCCAAACCTAATATCCAGGCATGCCAAAACCCTTTCTTAATGCCTTTATCTAATTGAGCAGCATTAATAGGGCCAATTGGTGCAGCTAATGACAAGCCTAATAAAATATAACTAACAAAAATGCCCAATCCGTTTTCACCCCACCGTCTAATACCTTCCTGCTTGTACCAATGTATTCAACTGGAGAGACTTTTACTACCTTTTTTTAAGCAGTAAGGATAGTAGGATGTATTAAATCGGCTTTTCTGTAGAAAATAATTTTAGATTTAGGCGCTGTTATACACTCTTATTAAGCAAACTCAACGGTGTCTTAAATATTGTCTATATTTAATAAGGAGTGTAAAGAATGGATCAGTCTTTGGGATATTTGCGGGAAATCTTAGCTGGTTATACGGAAAACGATACAATGGGAAAGAGAATTTTTGATAAAATTTCAAATCGTGATTATGCAACAGAAGGTAAGTTTGTTGAGGATTTAACGCAAGCAGAGAGCAATTATCTTAATCGTGTATTAGTTGACGCGATTAAATATGCAAAACAGGAACAAGACGATGAAAGAGCCCATCAATTAAATGAAGTGTACGAGCTATTATTTATCTGACTAGCTCAGCAGTGCAATGATTCAGATTTAAGGTTGAAAAGAGGGGACATCATTTGACGAATATTATAGATGGAATGGATGAAGCGAGGTTTCAATCACCTTATCCAAATGGTAATAAACAACGAAAAAAGAAAAGCAAAGAAGAGGATAAAATGCCGATGGTGCTAAAAAATCTCAAAAATGGGTCATGAAGAGGACATGATATAAATAATAAACTCCGCTTAGTATGGCGGAGTTTTATTATGTATGGAGCTAACAATGAAGGAGGTACATCTTATTCATAAATATCATCAAGCATAAATAAGAGAAGCGGGGAAAATACTAAACATACAATTAATTAATTTTCGGAGGTAGAGTACATGTCTGTGTTTGTTTACCAAACATTTGAGCTGAAGCAGGACAAGTTTAAAGAAGCGATAGAAAATTTACAGGAGATGGCTAAGTATCGAAATGAGAATTATAATCATAAGGTAGAAATATTAACCCCTATTACGGGAAGAGATTATACATATGTGCTTTTTTCAACATATGAAGGGTTAGCAGAAATGGAATTACAAAATAAAAAAATGTTCGATGATGAAGATTATTTGAAATTGGTTGGTGACTTTTTTCTAGAAAATATTGTGCAGGGTAGTATGGATACACAGTTCTATCGATTAATGCGTGAGAAGAAAAAAGATGACAAGGATAAGAAGAAAGAGTAAATGAATTATTTACAATAACTAATAGAGGGCATTACTTTCAAGAGTAAGGTCCTTGTTTTGCTTGAAAGGACCTTGGCAGCATGATTTAAATAAGAGCTGTAATTCCTTGGTAGCCAAAATATAAACCAAATCCAATGAGTGTTGATCCAGATATGATGGATATACCTCTTAGGCTGCTAAGGCTTAAAAACCTTCGGAATCCGGTTGTGAGTCCAGCAACAACAATATCCCATAACGTTAAACCAAGAAAGATCATACTGCTATAAATCAGTAATGACTCGGTTCCGTATACTTGGGCCGTCTTCGCTAAAACGGAACCTTAAATTCCTAACCAAAAAAGAATGGATAGAGGGCTTGTAATAGACATGATGAAGCCCGTAAGGAAACATTTGAATAACGAATCTCTTCCCCGGCTGTCAGCAAGGGCAATGGAATTAGCACTGACTATACTTTCCACTCTTGAATAAATAAGTACCAAGGCGCCAAATAACCAAAGGAATACTTGAATGATAAATATTTCTAAAAAATGTACCATCCCTAAATAAACCATCAACATAAACAATCCATCTGCAATCATAGAGCCAGCTCCGACAATCCATGCATGCCAAAATCCGTTTTTAATTCCTTTATCTAAACGAGCTGAATTGACCGGACCAATAGGAGCTGCTACGTAAACCCTAACAAAATATAGCTTAATAAAATGCTCAAGCTCAAATATAACCACTCCACTCGACATTAAATAATAACTTGTACATTCTATGTATAAAAAGATAGAGCTATGAATCCTTGTCCTAAAAAATATCCAAGCATTACAGTGGGATAATTTGTAAAGATGAGGGGGGAGTGAATATTTAATGGGACTATCATTTTTTGTCAAGGATAATATGCTATCTAGCAGTCCATATTAACAGTAGTTAGTGCAATTTCTGAAACAGCTGTAACTGTTTCAGAAAATAATAAAAAAAGGCGTGTCACCGATGGAACATGTAGAAAATATTCAATCTATAAAGGCTAACAAGAAATCCAAGAGTACATCCAAAAATAAGCCTAATAATCAAAAGTGGGCTGTACTATCCATTTCATCGATTCCGCTTGTGATGACATTAGGAAATTCAATGCTTATTCCAGTTCTTCCGGCTATGGAAAAGAATATAGGGATATCACCGTTTCAATCTAGTATGATTATTACTGTCTACTCGATTTTAGCTATCATTTTTATTCCTATTGCAGGGTTTTTATCCGATCACATAGGCAGGAAGAAGGTCATTATTCCAAGTTTAGCTATTGCGGCAATTGGGGGATTGATTTCTGCATGGGCAGGATGGAAAATGGATAATCCCTATTGGATCATTTTAATTGGACGGGCTTTACAAGGAATTGGAGCTGCTGGAGCTTTTCCAATTGTCTTGCCGCTTGTCGGTGATATGTTTAAGACGGACGAAGAAGTGAGCAGCTCGCTAGGGTTAATCGAGACTTCCAATACGCTTGGGAAAGTATTGAGCCCTATTTTGGGAGCCTTTTTGGCAGGATTCTTTTGGTTTATCCCATTCTTTTCTATCCCAATTTTTTGCTTAATATCAATTTTACTTATGGTTTTTTTAGTTAAAACCCCTAATAAGAGAGAGAAACCGCTTCCCTTTAAACAATTTATAGACAACATAAAGGATACGTTCAAAAACAATGGGAAATGGCTTTATGCTGTGTTTATTATTGGGATTATTTTAATGTTTGTGCTATTCGCCGTTTTATTTTATTTGTCTGATACATTGGAAAAAGTATACGATGTGAAAGACGTAAAAAAAGGGCTGTTATTAGCTATTCCATTAGGAGGGCTATGCATTGCTTCTTATATTACAGGGAAATTAATTAAAGAAAATAAAGTTCTTATGAAATGGCTTACCTTTGGAGGAATTGTTTTATTAGTTGCATCGATTGTAACGTTAAGTTTTTCTAAAGCTATGGGGTTTATGATTACTTTATTTTTATTAAGCGGTATTGGAATTGGAGTAGGGCTGCCATGCCTGGATGCATTTATTACATCAGGAATTGAAAAGCAAGAACGTGGAACAGTTTCTTCTATTTATAGCTCGATGCGTTTTATTGGAGTAGCTGCTGGACCACCTGTTATGGCTATTATGATGAAACACGCTGAAAACTCTCTTTTTTATATATTAGGCGGTTTAAGTGTAATTGCAGCTATTGCTACGTTTATCGCTATTAAGCCTGAAACCGAAGAAGCGAAATGAACAAGGCTGTCTCCCCCTGAGACAGCCTTGTTATAATTAATGAGCCGATTTAGCCTGATTAATATGTTTGATGTGCTTATAATTAAACAAAATGAATAATACGGAAAGGACAACAAACCCTGCACCTACAAGAAACGGAATATGTGAGTTGTAAAGCTCGGCAAGTTTAGCCGCCATGAAAGGAGATATCGCAGCCCCGATGAAACGTAGGAAGCTGTATGCAGCAGATGCTGTAGATCGTTCGACAGGTGCTGCATCCATCACAGCGGTTGTAATCAATGTATTATTATTTCCTAATAGTGCACCTGCAATAATAACAGCAGCGATTACGACTACGGAGTGTGTTGTCCAAATCCCCATTACGAGCAGGGTAAAGGCAAATAAAAGTAGCATCATAATCATCGACTTAATAGTTCCGAAACGTTGTTGAAGTTTTGGTGCCATGAAAACAGAAGTAATGGCCAGTAAGATTCCCCAACCTAAAAATACATAGCCTAATCCTTTTGGATTTAGTCCCATGATGAATGGTGCATACGCCATAATCGTGAAAAATCCGATATTGTATAAGGCTGCAACAATCCCTAATGTGAGCAGTGAACGATGCTTCATCGCACGGAACGGATCTAATAAGGAAGTTTTGGTTTTGGTAACCGTTTTTGTGTTCGATGCTGGCATTAATTTAGATAGAATAATAAAAGCAAGGACCATCAATGTCGCGACACCAAGAAATGGTGCTTTCCATGATAGAGAACCTAATGTTCCGCCAAGCAGTGGTCCAACTGATATGCCAAGCCCAACTGCCATTTCATATAGAATAATTGCTTTGGCCGTTCCACTATTAGAAAGCGAAACGATTGCGGCTAAAGCGGTCGCAACAAATAAGGCATTACCAAGACCCCAACCAGCCCGCAACCCAACTAATGTCCATATATTGTTAGCGATTCCGCCGCCAAGTCCTGAAACGATGGCAATAATGATAATTCCTAAAAGTAACGTCCATTTATGTCCAAGTCTTGAAGAAAGCGTACCAGTAATAAGCATTGCGAATGCCATGACAGCATTATAACTCGTGTAAAGTAAAGTGACTTCACTAGGTGTAGCATGCAACTTCTCAGCAATGGTTGGTAAAACAGGATTCACAAGCCCCATTCCCATAAAGGCCGTAATACTAGCGAAAAAAATCGCCCATACAGCTATCGGTTGATGAAAAAGACCACCTTTTCCTTGGGACAATTCAGATTGTTCGGGTGGTGTTGCTACTTTTGCTTTTACTTTTGATGTAGTCGACATACCTTTCTCCTCTCTTAACTGTTTTCAACTATCTATAAGGAAAAACTCCTCATAGTTTTTTTACTAATAAATCCGAATATGCACAATATTTAAATGTAACAATATTCCTGAAGTTGTATAATGCAACTAATTTGATTGTATGATGCAACTATTTGATATGTCAATACAATTTTCTATCGTAATTAGTCGTGAATTGACAAACATTTGTAGTGAGTTATGATAATTTATAGAGAATATGTGATGGGGTGGAAAGATGATGAAGGAAGATTTACTGGAAACAATCGAACTGGAAATGGCAATACTCGGTCGGCGTCTTACATCTGTTACACCGAATAAAGCTCAAACGAATCTAGACCGAGCTACATATCTTTTATTGCTTAAGTTATTCGTTCAAGGTTCTCTTGGCGTAAAAGTATTGGCTACTGAATTACAATTAGATATGTCTACAGTAAGCAGACAAGCTGCTACATTAGAGCATAAAGGGTATGTGAATAAAATTCCTGACCCCCTAGATGGACGGGCATACTTTTACCAAATTACTGAACTAGGAAAAACAGAATTATTAACATACAAACAAATGAGGATGGAAAAATTTAGGGGATTGGTAAAGGAATGGTCAGATGAAGAATGCGAAGCATTTGGCCGGCTGTTAAAAAAGTTTAATCAAGCCCTGCATCAAAAATAACGATAATAAGTCATCAAGGACATTGGAGATGGTAGCAAATTCTTAAGAAGAGGGGGAGATTCTAAGTTATGTATGAATTAAAAACAAAGGAAAATGATAACAGTGTTATAGAGTTCATTGAAACGGTTGAAAGTCCTAAAAAGCGGGAAGACGCCTATAGATTGTTAGATATTTTTACAGAAACGACAGGTTTCCAAGCGAAAATGTGGGGACCAAGTATTATCGGGTTTGGTTCTTATCATTATAAATATAAATCTGGTCATGAAGGAGATGCACCGCTAGTCGGCTTCTCACCTCGAAAAGCAAAAATCAGTTTGTATTTTGCGACGGGTGACACGAAACGAGAAGAATTGTTAAAGGGTTTTGGCAAACATACGACAGGAAAAGCATGTGTATACATTAATAAAGTGACAGATATTGATGTGGATGTGTTAAAAGCGTTAATTCATCAGTCTGTTAAATTTTTGAAGGAGCATTATCCAAATCATTAACGTTATGTTATGACGTTCATTTATGATGTAGTCTTCGTCGCTTCAGACTACTATGTATTAGTGTATGAAATTAAAAAGATGATCTTGATACAGCAATAAGGGCAGCTATAAAGATGGCTTCCCTTATTGCTGTATCATTTGCTCTACTTATTTGCCAGGACAGTTGATATACATTAGGCGAAAAGTACGGGGTTAATTAGAGGTTACTTTGTTAAACTGTGTACATATGTAACTTCTCAAGATAACACAGAATTAGAGGTGAACGAATGAAGAGAAAGTGGACTGTAATGGTAGTGATCCTGCTTATAGCAATTGGAGGTGTATATTGGATGTTAAAACCAACAGAAGAGGAAAAAGCATTGGAGGAAAGTAAGGAATTTACGAATAACTTTCTAACGAAGCTACCAGGAGAAAAGGATTTCCAGCAGTTTCAATCTAAAACGGGAAGATATTCGATGTTGTATCCGAACGAGTTTTATATTCCAGATGTCTTTTATGAAGTATCGGAAGATTATTTTGAAAACTGGATGTCGGAAAAAACGAGTTATGTCGAAGAAAAACAAGTGTCGAATAAAGTATTACAAGTGATGTACAGGGAGAACGAGGAGAAACGTACAGAAGGTAAATTAAGGATTACTCTTAATGATGTTTCTTATGAGGGGCAGCATGAGAAAATGACAATCGGGAATAAAACGATTTATTATGGAAAATCTCATTTCGCTACGAATGATAAGAAGGTGGAAATACTAGACCCTAAGAAATATGAACCGAATCATTTTTTTGCTTTTGTAGTGGATAATGAAACCCAGCAATTTGTAGAGCTTGTGTATAGTCTGTATTGTTATGATGAAAAAGCTTGTAACATTAATGTGGAGGAAGAAGAAGAGTTTTTCGCAAAAATATATAAAAGTGTGCAATTTGAACGAAAAGTGAAGTGAGAAAATGTCTAAGGAAGCGATATTAAATAATCAGACAAGGAATCGTCTAGCGCAATTATCATATGATGATATGACTGAGGATGATATTAAAAACGTACTTAAAGAAGAATATAAAGTAAAAGAAGTACCGTCCTTTACTTTATATAAAAGTTCTGAGATGGAAATTGGGAAGAAATCTGGTTTTGACGGGAAGGTTATTTATTTTAAAGATCAAAATGAGCTCTATTTTTTTGCTCGAGGCACAGAACCTAAATACAATGATATTATGTATGATGCTGCAGGGATTGCTGCTGCAGGTAAGATAGATCAATTAAATGATGCGGAAGATATGTATAATGAAATAATTCATCAGATAATTCCTAAAGATCTAAATAAAAAAAGCTAAAGAGTTTATAGAGAGTATAAATATGTATGGTGATGGTCATTCTTTGGGAGGACATATTGTTGTAAATTTAGCATTAAAAACAAAAACTTTTGACAATGTTCATGGTTTAAATGATGCTCCAATCAATGTGTATCAAATAATAGACTATGATAGAAAATTTCAAGAACATCTTAGTAAATCTGGCGTCAATATTGAACAAATTAAAGAAGAAGACCTCAAAAAAGAGGTTTACTCCTATTACAGCAATGAAATAGCGGAAGTTAATCATATTCGTGTAAAAGGAGAGCCGCTTTATAGTCAGAAATTTAAAGGAAGTTTATATGTAGGGAATATTACGGTACTGGGGGACCGAAATACGCCCGAGTTTCCTGATGTGACTCAGACAGGCTTTGTTGGTTTAGGAGTTCTAAATAAAGCTCAAGAAATGATGTATAATTATGCTATTAATCAAGTTATTGGAGGGCTACAAGAACTTGATGATCAATTAGGTCCAGAAAAAGGGCCGGAAGCAGTTGATACAATAGTAAGCAATCTGAATGATGGTAAGTATTGGAATGCAGGTTTGGAAGGTTTAAATGTAATCGGTTTGTCTAATCAATTACAAGCAGGATTGGCTTCCTTGATGATGGCACCGAAACCTTTATTACAAACAGTTATAGCAGTTCTCCAACATCGTAATCAATTAGAAAATCATAGTATTAGTATGTTGATTAAATTGTTCAATGCAGATTTGAAAGAATCTTATTTCAATTTCGTAGATTCTTCCACCGGTAAAACGGTTCTAGTAGAACAAGAATCTATTAAAAAGTTTATTGCCAAGTGTAACGCAGCTTTAGAGCAAAAGAAGCTTTCGATTACATGGTTTAATAATTTTGTAGATGAAATTGGTTATGATATCTATAGAGACGATAAAGATACGCTGTTAAAATTAATGTCAGAAAAAGAGAAGAGTCCTTCTGCGTTTTATAATGAAGCAGAAGGTTTTTGGATGTCTTTGTTGAACGGCACCATGATTGTCGTCGATTCTGTTGTGTTTGATAAGAATATTAGAGAGCTAAATAATAGCGTGTTCGACTCTTTATTAGAAGCAAAGGAAATCATTGAAAACGAGATTGAACACTTAGAGAAATTTATCGAAAAGACCTTGAAATTAGGGAAAGTTGCATTTGAAAAAGATAAAGAATTAGGTTCGCTCATCAAAAGATTGGGGGTATAAGATGTCATCACAAGTGATAAGCGGAAAATATAATTTTACATATGACGATCATGCCGCAGTGGAAGATATAAGTTATTATTTACAGAATATTACTAAGCAATGCAAGACAGCGAATGAGACTTTATTAGAGGCAAAAGAACATTTAGATAAACAAAGCGGAGATTTCATTGATTCTCTTTCTGAATGGGTTAATCTTTATTATAGTACGAGCCAATTAGCGCTGGATACCCAAACGATTCACTTCACAAGCTATATGCACAAGCAGACAAACCTCACGGAAGATACTTATCAAAACAGGTCTTATAAAATTTATTATCATACAGTGGAGTCGGAGAGTATGGCTTAAAGGAACGCAGGGGCTTGACCTGTTACCTACTAATTCGCTAAATGATTCCAACGATTTAATTTGAAAATAAAAGAATCTAAACCCTTAATGAGTTTAGATTCTTTCCAGGCTGCCGAGAGGTTTCTCAACAGCCTATTTTAATGCTTATAGAAAGTCATTAATGTTTTCGTTCACCCAAACATAAATCTTTTCTCTTACGTCTGCATCGTTTGCTCCATGTTGTTCTGAAAGAGCGACAATTTCAGCTGGCAGCTGTTCGATTACTTTGTCTACTTGCTCGTCTGTTGGCGGCATTCCTAATGCGTCAATAAAACACTCTTGAATAATTTCTTTCATGTCTGTTCCTCCGTTAAGTAAAATAAATGGACTAGCTTCCTTTTCAAATTTTAATTGAATTTTGCATAAATTAAAACATATTTCGGCTTAAGTTAAAAAAATACCCTAATCTCATTGATTTCATGAGCAGGGAGGAGAGGTATATAAGGAAAAAGGTTGTCCCTTTTCATTTCGGGACAACCTCTTTTTACACGGTCACTAGTTGTTTAGTGTTACTTGATTCTTTTGTTTTTAATAACACAGTGATTTCTGTTAATAGTACGACTTCTTCATATTGATTCGTCATAGTAAATTTGAGGGTGACTTTCCCGCGGCTAGGATTGGATGTTGGTGTTGAGTTGACAACTTCTACTTCTGTATATAACACATCGTTCTTTCTAACAGGTGCTGTAAATTTAACATAGTCAAGACCTTTTCCAACAATGAATTCCTCACCTAATTTATTTAAGCGAATCCATTGTCCCCACATCTTACTAAGAGTTAGAAAGCCAGAGCTGATGATTCCGTTAAACATGCTGTTTTCAGCATATTCTTTGTCGACATGGATGGGTTGAGGATCGTATTTCGTTGCAAAATCGGCAATTTCTTCTGATGTCATTAAAATAGGGTCACATTGAAAACGTTGACCAAGTTTAAATTCTTCAAAAAACATTAAGATTTCCTCCGTTCTTTTGATTGGTGTGTTATGTAACGTGTTACACATTTTATTTTTTTATGATATTTTACAACTATAAGTTTAAATTAAAAATTTACGTTAGTAAAATACTAATTTTAGATTGGATTTCTAATTAATACTTGTGTTAATAAATAAGGAAAGAATGCGGGAAATTTTAATATAAAGGGATAAAATTCCTGTTATATCAATGGTTTTGTTTCTTCTTTATATGAATGAATTGTCTATTGAAATGATAAACAGAACTTTTTTGTAATATTTTTTAAAAATTACATAATTTTCTGATATAATTTTAAGTATCACTGGTTATTATTGATTATAGAAGTCGTGAAATATAGGACTGTTTTTTGTACTACTACAGTGATTAATTTGACAAGGGAAGTTGGATGAAATCGTTATTTGAACATTTAGTACCTTACCTTGTTGTGATGATTATTATACTGATATATAACAAAGTGTATAATTTCATTTTCTTTTCAGAAAATATGTAATGAGTAAAGGAATAGCTGTTTGTTCAAATTTACTCAAACAAGCAGTAAAGAGATTTTCTATATCCAAAACTTTGTTGAATCGCTTTGGTGTATTAGATGATATAGAAGGAAATGCAGAGTTATCATGATTAGTGTGCGTGTTTGGTAGGGGTTTATATGTAATAAGACAGACTAGTTTTTGATATGAAACGCTGTAAACTTGTTTTTAGAAATGTGGAGGAAATTTCTCTTTTTCATTGTTCGATGATTTATTCAAAATATTGTGAAAAAATAGTTTGGGTGGTATAAGCAACTTTTTTTTGAATTAATTCAAAAAAAGTAATGATACTGGTAAAGTTTTTTGTTGATTTTTTTATGGGAAAGATGTTATGTTTTATTTCAAGGAAATATTGAAACGAATTCAAGAGTTTTTCTATTTTGGGGGAAATAGGAATCGTTGGATTTAGGAATCTTTCTATTTTGGGGAAAATAGGAGTCGTTCATAATTTTCAGTATTTTCTATATTTTCTATTTTGGGGGAAATAGAAAATGATACATGGGAACAAGGGGGAACTATAATGAAAAACAGATGGTTAATTGCTTTATCGGCTATTGCGATTCATCTCTCAATTGGTGGTGCATACGCTTACAGTGTATACAAGCTACCATTAATTGAAACGATGGGGTGGACAGCCACACAAGTAACTGTAGCATTTACAATAATGATGGCGCTTGCAGGAACGTCTGCCGCCTTTTTTGGAAAATTTGTTGAAAAGAATGGTCCGCGAAAATCAGCTATGGTAGCCGCGATTCTTTTCGGTGCAGGACAAGCTGGTTCAGGACTAGCTGTCATGATGGATTCAGTAACACTTTACTGGCTCACATATGGATTATTAAGTGGTCTTGGAATGGGGATTGGATATATCTCACCAGTATCAACACTGATTAAATGGTTCCCAGATCGTCGGGGATTAGCAACAGGTATGGCTGTACTTGGTTTTGGTGCAGGGGCTCTTATTACAGCTCCAGTAGCTGCTAACCTTATGCAATCTGTAGGTATTTCATCTACGTATTATATTTTAGGTGCAGGCTATTTTCTACTAATGTTTTTAGGTGCTTCTTACATCACACCGCCTCCAGCGAATTATATGCCAGAGGGAATGAAACAAGCTATTGACACTGGTAAAAAAGCAGTAAAGAAAGATTTACGACAATTAACAGCAAAAGAAGCAGTGAAAACAAAGCATTTCTGGATGCTGTGGTCAATGAAACTTATTAATACGAGTGCGGGGATTATGATGATTTCGGTCGCTTCTCCAATGGCTCAAGAGGTAGTTGGCTTATCAGTTGCCGGTGCCGCTGCTCTAGTAGGGATTATGGGAATCTTTAATGGCGGCGGTCGACTTGGTTGGGCAGCAGCTTCTGATTATCTTGGTCGACAAAATGTTTTCATCATCTTCTTTGTTATTCAAATTGTAGCGTTCTTGTTACTACCAATTACAACAAACGTTTTAATATTCCAAGTATTGATTTTATTAGTTGTTAGTTGTTATGGTGGCGGATTCTCTAATCTTCCTGCTTTCGCTGGAGATTTATTCGGAACAAAAGAAGTTGGTGCAATCCATGGTTACCTATTAACAACTTGGTCATTAGGTGGAGTGTTTGGACCAATGTTAGTAAACGCTATTAAAGGAAGTACAGGCAGCTATATTCCTGTTTTCTATACTTTCTTTGGATTAATTGCTGTTGCTTTTATGATTTCAGTATGGCTTAAAATGGACATTAAGAAATTCCAAATGAAGCAACAAGTAGTTAATGAACAACCGGCAGGAAAAGCTTCAAGAAAGACTTCATAATTACAATTAGATGTTCTAGGCTTTAATCCACAGCAGTAAAGTTTTAATTTATAATTGATTAAGACATTATCCATGTAGTTTCCTTATCATGAGATGGGGGATACTTGGGTAGTGTCTTTTCTTGGTTTAGTAAAAAAATTTTTGGTTGAGTAGGATTTGGACGAGAAAACGCGAAATATATATTGTTAAACATAATGATATAGGAGGCGTTTATGAATCATTTAAAGAAAGTGATAGGTCTATTATTAGCGATTACATTAGTGGTTGGTGTATCCTTCCCTGTTAACGCTACAAAGACTACAACGAAAGTTCAAACGGTAGATTATGTAGCGCTAGGAGACTCATTAGCAGCAGGAATAACACCAGATGGAATTATGGATTATAGTTATACTGATTATGTAGCTTCAAAGTTTGAGAGCAGTAAATTATATAAGTTAGTGGACTACGATAATTTTGCTGTTTCAGGGTATACATCTGTTCAGCTGAAAAATGATGTTTTGAAAAGCAGTAAGATTAGAAAAGAGATAAAAGCAGCTACTCATATTACAATTGACATTGGAGCCAATGATCTTTTAGCTAAGCTTAAAACAGACCCAGCTACTGCTGTGGAAGCAATTCCTGAAGTAAGTGCAAATTTGCAGACTATTCTTAGTACGATTGATAAATTGAATCCAAAGGTTAAAGTGTATGTTATGGGATATTACAATCCTTTCGTTTATTATCCACAAGAGCAGCAAGAGGCCATGTTACCGCTGTTAACTAATCTGAATGCTCAAATTAAGTCTGTTGCGCAAAAGAATAAAGATACATATGTAGCGACGGATGTAGTCATTCAAAAGAAGGCTAAAACGTATCTTCCCAACCCTAATAATATTCATTTAAGTAAATCCGGATATAAAGTAATAGCAAACGAGTTTTGGAAAGTGATTTATAAAAAGTAATCAGTATATCCGTTTTGTTCTCCCCTAATGTTAAGTTAGGGGTTTTTTATTGACGATTTTATCTCTTATATAGTTTTACTTTATCGTATACGATGCAGTTTTACTAAAATAATATATTTGTAGTATTTGGAAAAATATTTGTGTTACAATTTATGGAAGGGGGTGCGCGCATGAACATAGTGGAAATAGATGTAGCTTTTCCGACGTTTATAATGAACAAATCTGGGGAAATTCTTGAAGTAAATGAAGTGATGAAGCAGCAATTAGGTATAGAGGTTTGTGATAAACATGTGAGCGATGTATTTTCTGAATGGAGCGTCTCTAAGGATCGATGTTTAGCACTGGGGAAAATGAGAGAGTTCTCTTGTGTGTTCATCATACAAAAGCTTAGTGAAGACCGATACATGTGTGCTGGAGTTTTTTCCCAAGAAATTGATTATATATTAAACGAGATAGATGCCCTTCAAAAAATGAATCGACATTTAGATGCCGTTATTGAAAATTCTTATGATGGTATTTATATTACGGATCGCGAAGGGAGAACAATTAAGACAAACTCTGCTATTGAGAGAATAACAGGTATTCCAAAACATTATTACATAGGAAAGAACGTCGATGATTTAATTAAACGAGGAATTTTAGAATCGTCCGTTAGTCATAGGGTACTTGAACAGAAAAAAAGTGTTTCGCTGGTTCAGCCAAATCGAGCAGGGAAAGAAACGTTATTAACAGGTAGCCCGATTTTTAACGATGATGGAGAAGTGGAAGCGGTTGTCACGAATATAAGGGATTTATCAGAACTAATGGAACTGCAAACAGCCCTTCGAAAAGCTAATGAGTTAAACAAAAGCTACCAAAAAGAAATTGAACGATTAAAAGGAAATCAAGAAAACGCTTTTTCTCAAATCGTGATTAATAGTGAAAAAATGAGACAGGTGTATGAGGTTGCTGAACGTGTATTAAATGTCGATACAACCATCTTAATTTTAGGACAAACTGGGGTCGGAAAGGATGTTTTAGCGAAGTTTATTTACAATCAAAGCAATCGAAGGATGCAAGGTAAGTTTATTAAGGTGAACTGTGGAGCGATTCCTCCTGATTTACTGGAGTCAGAGCTGTTTGGCTATGAAGGCGGCGCGTTTACGGGAGCTAATAAACAAGGGAAACCCGGATTGTTTGAATTAGCGGATATGGGGGTTCTATTTTTGGATGAAGTAGGTGAATTGCCGCTAAATCTGCAAGTTAAACTACTTCGGGTCATTCAAGAACGTGAAGTACAAAGAATTGGTGCAGTTAAGTCGAAGAAAATCAACGTTCGAATTATTGCAGCGACAAACCGTGATTTGCGTGGAATGGTAGCGGATGGAACTTTCCGAGAAGATTTATTTTATCGCTTAAATGTGATTCCGATTTCAATTCCATCTTTAGCCGAACGACGAGAAGATATTTTACCGTTAGTTTCGTATTTTTTACAAAATATGAACGAGAAATATGAACTGAATAAAAGTATAGGTGAAGAGCTTAGGTCCTTTCTTTATCAATATAATTGGCCGGGAAATATACGAGAGCTATCTAATTTAGTTGAAAGGCTTGTATTGCTGACACAAGATAATGTCATCATGATTAAACATTTACCTCCAGAATATCAAACGGATTTTTTATCTTCTTCGTCTATATCTTTAGATTCTGTAACTTTAAAAGAAGCAATTGAGCGAGCTGAAAAACAAGCGATTGTATGTGCCATGGAGCACTGTACGACAACGTATGAGTTGGCACAGCGACTAGACACGAGCCAACCTACTGTTGTTAGGAAGTTAAAGAAATATAATCTTTCTTTGCAAGGCGAGAATTGATTTTAGTTATCCCGCCCTTAACGGGCAGTAAGACCCCTGCTGATGGAAGGTTCACTTTATATGTCATTAAATTCAAAAGGCTGAAATTCTTGATTTATTAAGGATTTCAGCCTTTAGTTCGTACATGATATTTTAAAAACTATTTTTAATCTGCAAAAGTTGTTCCATCAGCTAGATAGGATGTAATGATGTGGGAAAATCAATTTGGATGTATGTAGTCGCCCTTTTTAATGATTTTAGAATTTGTATGACAAATTATCAGGGGACGATAAAGTTTTTCTTGGTTTTTTGTGGATTTTAGGATATTTATCTGAAAATTTCTAAATAAAACTGGAAATTTGTATTACGAATTTATATAATTATTACAAAATTGTCCAAAAATATAAAGCAGGAAAGGTAAAGAATAATGTCTCGAAAAGAAAAGATTTCGCAAATTATTTCTAGAGAATTATTACAAATGATAGAGAAAGGAAAATATGTACCCGGGGAAAAGCTACCGACTGAAATGGAATTAGCAAGTCAATTCGGAGTAAGTCGAGTGCCAATTCGAGAAGCTTTAAGTGTGCTGCGTGCTTCTGGGGTCATAACTTCTAGGCAAGGGGGAGGAAGTTATGTTGAAGAATCGACGAATACAGCTTTACTGCAAGGAATTAAAGTGGAAAGTGATGATGTTCAAAGCATTAAATTCCTATTTGAAATGAGGAAAGCGATTGAGCCAGAAGCAGCTTATCTTGCTGCGATAAGAAGAACATCGGAAGAGCTAGAGGAAATGAAGTTGATTTTACATCAGCTTGAAAAAGAATCTGTAGAAGAAGGAAAAAGCGCCATAAAGGCAGATGTTGATTTTCATCGTTCTATTGTCCGTGCTACTCATAATCCTATTATGATACAGACTATCGAAAATCTTTCTGTATTATATGAAAAAGCGTTGAGTATTACCCTTCAGCCTAATACAGAGTTAGCGCATAAAAGAAGAAATGTATTTAGGGAACATCAACGTATTGTTGAAGCGATTGAACTTGAAGAACCGGAACTTGCACGTGTTCAATGTTCCATCCATTTAAGGAATGCAGAGAAAAAACTGGGCCTTTTTATAAAGGACTTTATTTAGAGGAAGATGAGGAGAATTGAAAATGCTTACAGCTAATCAAATTATGGAGATTAATCGTATTATCCAAATTGGAAGATTGTTATTAGATGAACATGACCGGTATAGTTATTCGTTCGATGCTTCCTTTGGTACATATCTTCCGGATGCTGTCGTTCAAACGAAACATGTGGAAGAACTTGCGAAGCTTGTGAAATTTGCTAATCAGGAAGGCATTCCGATTTATCCGCGTGGTCAATCCACTTCATTAAGCGGTGGACCGCTTCCGGTACAAGGAGGAATTGTCATTGATCTATCGGTAATGAATGATATCTTGGACATCGATGAAGAAGACCTTGTCGCAGTTGTTTCACCGGGTGTATTAACGTCAGCCATCCATAAAGCGGCGGAGGAGAAGGGATTGATGTATCCGCCTGATCCAAGCAGTTCGCATGTGTCTACTATCGGAGGGAATATGGCAGAGAATTCAGGAGGTCCAAGAGGATTAAAGTATGGGGTCACAAAAGATTATGTGATTGGTCTTGAAGTCATTACACCTGAAGGGGAAATTATTCAAACTGGCGGAAGAACAGTGAAAAATGTAACGGGTTATGACTTGACGAAGCTTATCGTAGGTTCGGAGGGGACGCTTGGTATTATTACGAAAGCTATTCTTCGGCTTATTCCGAAACCTCCAGCTACTGCTACTCTAATGGCTATCTTCTCCAACTTAGTAGATGCAGGGAGGGCTATTTCTAACATTCTCTCTTCAGGTATTTTGCCGTCTAAGATGGAATTGATGGATCAAGCTTCGATTATTGCTGTTGAAAATTATCAACCGATGGGACTTCCAAGGGATGCGGAAGCAATTATTTTATTAGAATTAGATGGTCATCCTTTAGCGTTACAAGATGAAATTATCCAAGCAGAACAATTATGCTATGTCGTTGGTGCGAGTCAGGTTAAAATTCCGAAGAATGATATGGAAAAAGAGGAAATCTGGAGAGCAAGAAAGCTCGTATCGCCTGCGATTGTGAGAATCAAGCCAACAAAAATCTCTGAGGATGCTACCGTTCCGAGAAGTAAGATTCCCGAAATGTGTGAGCGGCTTCAAGAGATTAAGAGACGCTATCAAGTTCACTTAGTACTGTTTGGTCATGCCGGAGATGGAAATCTGCATCCTAATATTATTTGTGATAAAAGTGATCCGGAAGAGATGGAGAGGGTAGAGAAGGCGGTAGCTGAAATATTCACGGCAGCAGTGGAGCTTGGCGGAACTTTATCGGGTGAGCATGGAATTGGGAATATGAAGGCCCCTTTTATGGAAATGGAGCTTGGAGCAGTAGGATTAGATATGATGAAGAGGATTAAAAAGGCGTGGGACCCTAACAATATCATGAATCCGGGGAAGATTTTTCCTGAACCAGGACAGAAATTGGAGTTGAAGTAGATGAATGAAACGATGGAGCAATTACGTCAGGAGTTTCAATATGATAAGACTAACCAATGTGTCCAATGTGGCTACTGTCTCCCTGTATGTCCGACATATAGGAGTATGGGAAAGGAGACTCATTCTCCACGTGGCAGAATAAATCTCGTAAAGATGGTCGGCGAAGGAAGAATCACGGATTTATCTGTCTTGGAGGAGCCTCTTAATCTATGTCTGGGCTGCAGAGCATGTGAAACAGCCTGTCCAACAGGTGTGGAGTATGGAAGTATTTTAGAATCTGCAAGAGCTGCCTTGGTTAAGAGAAAAAGCTTTTCTTTTCCAGTTCGTTTAGTAAGGAAAACAATGTTTAAGAAAGTCTTTCCGAGTAAAAATGTAATGAATTTTACAGGTCATGCTTTTTGGCTTTACGAAAAAACAGGGGTACAGAAGTTGATGAGAAAGTCCAAGCTTTTGCATAAGCTGCCTCATCATTTAGGAGAATTTGAAGCGATTATGCCAAAAGCTGCATCACCGAAACAACGTGCTCACTCTTATTCATATGTAAAAGCAAAAGGAGAGCGCAAATATACGGTTGCTTTTTTCACAGGCTGCATTATGGATGCAATGTTTTATAAAATTAATGATTTATCTATTCGATTATTGGCTGAGGTCGGCTGTGATGTCTATGTAGTGGGTAAGCAAACATGCTGTGGTGCTTTACATGCTCATTCAGGTGAAATCGATGATGCTAGGGAGCTTGCTAAAAGAAACATTATCGCTTTTGAGGAAATAGAAGCGGATTACATTGTGAATAATGCTGGCGGATGCGGAGCGATGCTTTATGAATACGCTCATCTTCTTAAGGACGAACCGGAATGGAAGGAGCGGGCGTCGGTCTTTTCTGCTAAATCAAAAGATATTAGTCAAATTCTCATCTCTTGTGGAGGAGTTTCAGATTTAAAAAGAAAAGAGAATGAGCGAGTCACTTATCAAAGGTCTTGTCATATGACGAATGTTCAAAAAGTAACGGCTGAACCTGTTCAGCTATTAAAAGGTATACCCGGTATACAGTTTGTTGAAATGCAGGAAGCGAATATGTGCTGCGGTTCAGCGGGAATCTATAATATGGTGAATTACGATGAATCTATGAAAATACTAGATGAAAAAATGAAGCATATGAAAGAAACAAAGGCGACTGTCATAATTACAACCAACCCCGGATGTTTACTTCAAATGAAAGTAGGAATTGAGCGAGAAAATTTATCTTCATCTGTCAAAGCTCTTCATCTTATTGAATATTTAGCCGATGCTGCTGGAATAAAGTAAGGATATTTCTATGCTCAAGATATTTTTGCACGTATTGATGATCATTGTACACTTGTCGAGATTAACAGCGTGTTTAAATAAACACTCTTATGTCGTTTTAACAAGTTGAACATATATAGAGTCAACCTGCTGTGCTGGAAAAGATAATATTTTATTTGAAATGGAGCCTATCAGATAGGCTTTTTTTTGTTTAATTTAAGGCTGTTGTGCAGGAAGTTGTTGGTTTTTGGCCTAACTGTGCACATTCATTTTTTATGTATCTGAGCTAATATGAGCAGAAACTTGTTTTTTCAACAATTATTATGTGATTCAAAATTGAAATCTCGATTCATTTTTGAATCGAGAGAATCTGCTAGTACTCTATATTTTTGATTCAAATATAAATCGACAAAGAATAGAGTGTTAGGAAAAATGAGGAAATTAAAGGGGTTTCCTTTTGGCACACTTCTTGCATTATGTATATAGTATTCCAAATTACTAGGAGGGATTGACATGTTTACAACAGTAAACCCAGAAATTGAGCAAATTAGACAAATGGTAAGGAACTTTGTAGAAAATGAAGTGGAGCCGTTTGCGCAGCAAATTGAAGAAGAGGATCGAATTCCTGAACATTTAATCGCACAAGCAAAAGAACTTGGATTATTCGGAATGAGTATCCCTGAAGAATACGGGGGAATCGGATTAGGAATGGTTGGAAAGGCTGCAGTTTTGGAGCAGTTAGGAAGAACACATAACGGATTTGCTACGTTGATTAGTGCTCATACAGGTATTGGAAGTACAGGACTAGTTCGTTTAGCTTCTCCGTTTTTAAAGGATAAATATTTACCGGACCTTGCGGCAGGCAGAAAGACAGCGGCATTTGCTTTATCTGAGCCAGGTGCAGGATCAGACGCAACGAACTTATCGACAAGAGCAGAAAAGGTAGGGAATA
>Ga0182737_1000481_pt1 | contig 55781 bp, 50 predicted proteins | sample eDN5th30CBELigOP_FD_128878 | JGI IMG/M metagenome (GOLD analysis project Ga0182737, IMG submission 128878) | Enriched Organic Plus compost microbial communities from Emeryville, California, USA - eDNA 5th pass 30_C BE-Lig OP (version 2) (version 2) ...
ACGAGCATTAGCGTGAGACACGAGAACCTCCGTGGTCGTGAAGACGTCAGATATCTCCACTAAGCCCGGAGGTTCTCCCCTTCCGCAACCTGACTCCAGCCACCACCCTCATGGCCGGGTACATCTAGGCGGGAAGCGGGAGCGGGGTCGGATCGTGACTCTCGTGGGCTGTTCTCGTTTCGGACCGGGCTTCGAGATGTTCCCGCCGCTCGCAGAGCGGGTGCCCCTCCCGCTGCGCGGGTCCCTCCCCGATGCTCGCTTCGGGAACATCCCTCCGCCCTCTCTGGGCGGGCCGCCGGCCTTCGGCGGCGGGGTGAGGTGTGAGGTGGGCGCTTCGCGCGGGAATGGGCGCGTCGCGTGGGAAAGTGCGCTTCGCGCGGACGTTCTGCCGGAATCGGTCCGCGGGGCGCGCACATCTCCGCGCGAGGTGCCCCGAGATCTCAGGGGCGGGTGGCGCTGACGGAGGCGTGCGGGCGGGAGCTGGGCTCGCCGGCGGTGCGGGCGCGGGACCCGGATGCGGTGACGGTGAAGCCGGCTGCGGCGAGGAGCTCGGCGAGAGCATCCGCGCTCCAGAAGAAGGCGGTCGTCACGGCGTGCGGGAACGGCTCGCGCGGGGTGCCCTCGAAGAAGCCGATCAGGATGCTGCCGCACGGCGGGCAGCTCCTCCGGCGGCGTGTGGATCAGCGAATACCAGGCCAGGATGCCACCCAGAGAGGCGTCCGGCAGAGGCAGGCTCTCGAACGAGCCGTGGACGAACTCGAGGTGCGGATGCCGCGCGCGGGCGTGCGCGATGAACTGCGCCGAGAGGTCGATGCCCTGCACGTCACGATCACCGTCGTGCAGGAACGCAGTCCACAGCCCCGGCCCGCAGCCGGCATCGAGCAGACACCCCGACGTGCGGTCGCGCCAGTCAGCGATGAGCACCCGATCCGCGGCATCCGTCTGCTCGATCTCGCCGATGAGGGCGATGTACTCCCCGGCGCGCGCGTCGTACGCGAGGCCGATCGGGATGGCTGTCATCGTGCGGCGAGGGCGGCCTGGTACAGGTCGCGGGAGCTGAGGCCGGTCGCGGCGGCGACCTCGGCGCAGGCCTCCTTGAGGCGGATGCCGGATGCCACGAGCGCCTGCACCTGCGACAGGGCGCCCTCGGGCGACGCGGCGACCGGCTCGGCGCCGGAGACCACCACGACGATCTCGCCCTTCACACCCTGCTCGGCCCACGCCGCGAGCTCGGATGCCGTGCCGCGGCGCACTTCCTCGTACAGCTTGGTCAGCTCGCGGCACACCGCGATGCGACGGTCGGCGCCGAAGGCGGCACCCATGTCGGCGAGTGACGAGGCGAGGCGCGAGGGCGACTCGAAGAAGATCATGGTGCGCGGCTCGGCGGACAGCATCCCGAGCGTGCGGCGCCGCTCCCCCGGCTTGCGCGGCAGGAAGCCCTCGAAGGTGAACCGGTCGGTGGGCATGCCCGAGATCGCGAGCGCCATGATCACCGCGCTCGGTCCCGGGATCGCCGTGACGGTCACTCCGGCCTCGACCGCGGCCGCGACGAGTCCGTAGCCGGGGTCGCTGACGGCCGGCATCCCCGCGTCGCTGACGACGACGATGTCCTGCTCGGCGGCGAGCGCTACGAGCTCTACCGCCTTCTGCTTCTCGTTGTGGTCGTGCAGTGCGATCAGCCGCGGCCGGTTCTGGATCGCGAGCGCCTTCAGCAGGTGCGCGGTCGTGCGGGTGTCCTCCGCGGCGACGACCTCGGCGTTCTCGAGCACCTCGACCAGCCGCCGTGACGCGTCACCGAGGTTGCCGATCGGGGTCGCGGCGAGGATGATCATGCGCACCAGCTTAGGTCTCAGGGCAACGCGCACCCGACGCTTTAGGCTGATCGGGTGACCTCGCCCGCCCCGCTGCTGCCGCCTCTCGACGCGCGGCGCACCTGGTTCGAGAGCGTGCGCGACCGGGTCGTGTCCGACCCGGCCCGCAACCGCATGCTGACCTGGCTCGCCCCTGCCCTCGTCACCGTGCTCGCGGGGGTTCTGCGGCTGGTGAAGCTCGCGCATCCGCACGAGATCATGTTCGACGAGACGTATTACGTCAAAGATGCGTGGTCGCTGTGGCAGCACGGCTACGAGTCGAAGTGGGGCGATGACGCCGACGCGCAACTGACCGACGGCGACGACGCCGCGCTGAAGACGGCGGGATCGTTCGTGGTGCACCCGCCGCTCGGCAAGTGGATCATCGCGCTCGGCATGGCGCTGTTCGGCCCCGGTTCGAGCTTCGGCTGGCGCATCACCACGGCCATCCTCGGCACCCTTACGGTGCTGCTCGTCTACCTCATCGTCCGCCGCCTGCTCGGCTCGCGCACGCTCGCGACGATCGCCGCGGGCCTGCTCGCGATCGACGGGCTCGGCATCGTGATGAGCCGCATCGCGCTGCTCGACGGCATCCTCACGTTCTTCATCCTGCTCGGGTTCCTCTTCGCGCTCCTCGACCGGGAGCGCACTCTCCCGCTGCTCGCGGCTATCCGCGCCGGCGAGGTCGACCTTGCGACCGGGCCGATGAACGGCCCGATGAACGGCCCCGTGCTGTGGTCGCGGCCGTGGCTGGTCGCCGCCGGGCTCGCGCTCGGCGCGGCCTCGGCGGTGAAGTGGTCGGGTCTGTACGCGTTGGCGGCGGTCGGCCTGTACGCGGTTGTGACGGATGCTCTCGCGCGTCGGCGCGCGGGCGTCGTGCTGTGGCCGACGGATGCCGCCTTCCGGCAGGGTCCTGCCTCGTTCGTGCTGCTCGTCGGCCCCGCCCTGCTCGTGTACCTGAGCAGCTGGACCGGGTGGCTGCTGTCGTCGGACGGCTACGATCGCGGCGCCGACCCGAACCCGCTGATGGCACTGTGGAAGTACCATGAGGCGATCCTGGGCTTCCACGTCGGGCTGGTCAGCGGGCATCCGTATGCGAGCCCCGCGTGGCAGTGGCCGCTGCTGCTGCGTCCGACGGCGATCTGGGTGGCCGACGACCCGGCGCCGTGCGGCACCGATCACTGCATCGCGGTGATCTCCTCGGTGCCGAATCCGCTGATCTGGTACGGCGGCGTGGCGGCGGCGCTGTTCCTGCTGTACCGGTTCGTGCGCGGGCTGATCGACCACGCCTCGGCGGGCCCTGCGTTCACGTATCCGCTCGTCGGGCTGGCCGCGACGTATGTGCCGTGGCTGATGATCCCTCAGCGCACGATCTTCCAGTTCTACACGATCGCGATGGCGCCGTTCCTCGTGATCGCGATCGCCATCGCGCTGCGCGCCCTCGCCGGCGCGGCCGACGCACCGCTGCATCGCCGGCAGGCGGGGCAGCGCACGATCGTCGTGTCACTCGCGGTGGTCGTCGCGGTGTCGGCGTTCTACTACCCGGTGTGGACGGGCATGAGCGTGCCGTACCCGTTCTGGCTGATCCACAACTGGATGCCGGGCTGGATCTGACCCCGCCTCGTCAGCGCTCGCCCGCTCAGTGCTCGGCTGCCGCCGGCTGGTTGCGGCCTTCGCTGAAGCTCGGGCGCTTGCCCAGCATCCGTCCGATGCCGAGTACCACGCCCACGATGATCAGGCCGGCGATGAGTCCCGCGACCGCCGACACGAGCGTGTCACCCAGCCACACGACGAGTCCGCCTGCGGGCGCCAGCAGGTGCTCGACGCCGTGCAGCAGGTCGGCGAGCGGGTGCCAGCCGACCTCGCCGAGGTTGACGATCACGAGGTGACCGCCGACCCAGAGCATGGCGACGGTGCCGATCACGCTGATCACCCGGAACACGCCCGGCATCGACCGCACGATGCGCGTGCCGGTGTGCCGCACCCTGCGCGAGTCGCTCTTCGCCATCTTGAGCCCGATGTCGTCGATCTTCACGAGCAGCGCGACCACGCCGTACACGCCGGCGGTCATCACGAGGGCGATCACGGCCAGCACCAGCAAGGTCTGACCGATGTCGAGGCCGGCCTCGAGGTTCGCCAGCGAGATGAGCATGATCTCGGTCGAGAGGATGAGGTCGGTACGGATCGCACCCCACACCAGCCGGTTCTCGTTGCGCTCGCCCTCGTCATCGTCGTGTCCGTGCCCGAATCCGAACCACTCGAGCACCTTCTCGGCGCCCTCGAAGCACAGGAACGCCCCGCCGATGATGAGCAGGTAGGGCAGCACCCATGGGGCGAACGCGGTGAGCAGCAGGGCGATCGGGATGATGATGATGAACTTGTTCGCCAGCGACCCGAGCGCGATCTTCAGCACCACCGGCAGCTCGCGTGCAGGAGTGAGCCCCTGCACGTACTGCGGTGTGACGGCGGCGTCGTCGATGACGACGCCCGCCGCCTTGGCGGATGCCTTCATGGCGGCGCTCAGGATGTCGTCGACGACGGCCAGCAGACCAACCGACATGCTGTTCCTCCCCCCGAGGCGCGGTGGCACGCCTCGGCGGATAACACTACTGGTCGTCGGTGGCTTCGGTGTGTCGAGCACTCCGACACCGACGCGAATCAGCGGGCCGACCACGCCGCCCGTACGGCACCGAGGGCCTGCTCGAGGGTGAGGTCGGCCGCGGCCGCGGCGAAGCGTCGCGCGGCCTCGCTGACAGCATCCGGATACTCCTGCCCTGCACGCACCCGCGTGCCGTGCGCCCGACTCGTCTCCACGAGACCCTCCTCTTCCAGCAGTGCGTAGGCCTTCGCGACGGTTCCCGCGGCAACGCGCAGATCACCTGCCAGCTGACGAATCGAAGGCAGCTTCTGTCCGTCGGCGAGCGCACCCGACCGGATGGCGTCGGCGAGCTGCGAGCGGATCTGCTCGAACGGCGCGAGGGCACTCGCGGGGTCGACGGTGATCACCGGACGACCGCTCGCACCACGGCGAGCCTGTCGCCGATCGTGAATGCGGTGAGAGCCGCGAGGGTGATGCTGACGACGCTCAGCACCAGGAAGACGAGGCTCATCACGAAGAGCACACTCGCGATGACCGACCACACAGCCGGAGTGGCGTTCGCGATGATCGCGTTGCCCATCGACTGGCCCGCCACGAGTGCGAAGCCACCGAGGGCGAACAGGATGGCTCCGGTCGAGAGGCCGAGGATGACGGATGCTGACGCCCGACGCCATTGCGTGTCGGCCTCCGCGTCTTCGGGCAGCGGGAAGGCCGCGGTTGCGCCGATGCGCTGCAGCGCGATCACCGTGGCGACGATCAGCACAGCCAGGGCGCACAGCGCCGGGATGCCGTAGAACCAGCCCGGGTAGGGGCCCGCTGCCGAGGAGCTCTCTGGCGCGGTGAAGCGGATCTGCCGTGCGTAGCCGAGGTCATCGTCGGCGGCAGTCATGCCGCAGAAGATGACGAGTGCGATGAACAGCAGGGCGGTCTCGACGAAGCCGCGCAGCCAGCGGGCGGGTATGGCAGTGCGCCAGGAGCGCCGCTCGAGGCCAGCGGAACGGAGCTGACCGGCGGCCAGCTCGACTGCTCGGGGAGGCGTGGCGGCATACAGCAGCAGGCCGGCCGAAGCCGCGACGAACGGAGCGATCGCGATCGGGATACCCAACAGCGACGGGATGCTCGTCCCGACGAGCCCTGCGGCGACGAACACCACGACCGCGAAGGCCACCGCAATGAGTGCGCGTCGCCGGGCTGCCGAGACCGCAGGTACCAGTCGCACCGGAAGTTCGGCACGCTGTCGCTTCTGCGTCACCTGCCACACCACCATGACCGCGATGACGACAACGAGGACATACGTGAGGATCACGAGACCAGCCATGAGAGCACCTGCTTTCTGTGTACTAATCGGATGCTACACAGAGCAGACCCCGTGTGTCAACAAAGTGACACACACTCAGCGGTCCGCGGAGAGTGCCGCGGGGTCCGACACCGGCAGACGGCAGACGAAGTCGCGGCAGTCATAGGCGACGTTCACGGTGGCATCCTTGCCCTCGAAGAGCTCGAACCCTGCCTCGGCGAATGCCTTCGCCTGTGCCGGAGTGACGACGGCCACCACATCGGCATCCGCGACGTGGGCGGCATCCACGAGCGCACTCTCCTCCGAAGACACGACAGCGACCACCTGCCGCGGGGCCTGGGCGAGGCCCGCGGCGGCCCGCAGCAGCGCACCGTAGGCGAGCGGATGCTGCGCCGCTCGCGCGGCGAGCCCGGCGACGAGCGCCTCGGCGCGCAGCCGGTGCTCGTCGCCGGCGCCCAGCCGCCAGGCGGTCAGGTGCGCGGCGGCCAGCGCCGCAGGCGCCGAAGGGAGGTCGCCGTCGCCGTCATCGCCCGCCGACGGGATGCCCTGGGAGCTGAGCACCGGATCGCCGGACACCCTGGTGGCCAGCAGCTCGAGTGCGCGCGCCGCCCACGACGCCTCCCCCGTCGCCTGTGCGAGCTCGAGCAGTCCTTCGGCGAGCAACCCGACATCGGCGGCTGTCGCCACCGCGTCCGCGGCGACGCCGCCGAGCGAGGAGCGCACCAGGTGGCCCTGCGCGTCGCGGTTCACCGCGAGCACGTGCGCGGCGGCGTCAGCCGCGGCATCCACCCACACCTTCTCACCGAGCACGGCACCGGCGCGGGCGAGCGCGCCGATCGCGAGGCCGTTCCAGCCGGTGAGCACCTTGTCGTCGACCGCCGGCGGCTGCAGATCGGCGCGGTCAGCGGCAGTCGCACGGTAGTAGCCGCCCTCGCTGCGCTCGCCGTCGATCCACGACTCCGAGTCCTGTGCGGCTCCGAACGCCCCGCCGTCGCGGCGCAGAACGCCGAGAAAGAACCCGGAGATGCCGCGCGCGATGTCCTCCCGGCCGGCGTCGAGGGCGACCTCGAGCAGTTGGGCGTTGTCTGTCAGCATTCGCTCGTAGTGCGGCACCGTCCAGTCGCGCTGGGTCGCGTAGCGGAAGAACCCGCCGTCGACGGCATCCCGCAGCTCCGACGCGGCCATCGCGTCGAGAGCGCGCGTCGCGGCCTCCGCCCCGCCGGAGAGCGGATGCTGCAGGAAGCGCAGCACGGTCGCCATCGGGAACTTCGGCGCCAGGTCGAACCCGCCGTACAGCCGGTCCTCGGCGGCGAGGATCGTCGCGCCGGCGGCCTGCAGTGCGGCGTCGTCGGGCAGCTCGGACTCCTCGCCTCGGCCCGCGGCACGGCGCGCGGCGGCACGGAGCGCCTCGGCGACAGCATCCGCCGACTGCGTCACCTGCGCGCGGCGCTGCGTCCAGGCCTCCTGCACCGCGGCGAGCACCTGGCGGAAGGCGGGCTGGCCGCTGCGGGGCTCGGGCGGCCAGTAGGTGCCGGCGTGGAAGGCGCGCCCCTCCGGGGTGGTGAACACGGTGAGCGGCCAGCCGAGGCTCTTCGTGAAAGCGGATGCCGCCGCCATGAACGCGGCATCCACCTCGGGATGCTCCTCACGGTCGATCTTCACCGCCACGAACCCGGCGTTGATCTCGGCGGCGGTCGTCTCGTCGTCGAACGACTCACGCGCCATGACGTGGCACCAGTGGCAGGTGGAGTAGCCGATCGAGATCAGCAGCGGCACGTCGCGCTCGCGCGCCTCGTCGAACGCCTGCTGCCCCCACGGCTGCCAGTCCACCGGGTTCTCGGCGTGCGCACGCAGATAAGGACTGAGAGTGTCGCCGAGCCGGTTGGTCATGCGCCCACGGTACGCCCGCGCGCCCGGGCGTGGTTCAGAATGCGGCGAGCGCGCGCGGGTCGCGCACGCTGGCGTAGCCGACGAGGGGCAGCGCCCGCTCGGCGGCGAGGATGATGCGCTCGCGCAGCGGTTCGGCGGAGACCTCGTAGCCGTCGAAGTCGGTGTTGCTGGCGTACACCCCGATCGGCAGGGTGAGCGCCTGGAAGAACGCGAACAGCGGGCGCAGCTGGTGCTCGATGATCAGCGCGTGACGCTCTCCTCCCCCGGTGGCGGCGAGCAGCACGGGCTTGCCGACGAGGGCGTACTGGCCGATGAAGTCGAACAGGTGCTTGAACAGGCCGGTGAACGAGGCGCGGTAGACGGGGCTGCCGACGATGAGCAGGTCGGCCTCTTCGATCGCGCGCAGCTGCTCCTCGACCGCCGGCGGAAGGTCGTCGCGGCGCAGCGCCCCGGCGAGGCCGGGGCCGATCTCGGTGAGTTCGACGACATGCACCTCGACGTCGATCCGCTCGGCGACGGCGCCGGCGATCGCGCGCAGCAGAGCGGTGGTCTTGCTGGGCTCGTGCAGCGATCCGGAGACGGCGACGACACGGTAGGGAGCGGTCATGCTCCGACCGTACTCAGCACGACGCCCCGCGTCACGTGGAGTGAAACGGGGCGTCATGCGGAGGAATCCGGCGTCACGCCGGAGCCGTGTCAGTTCACGTCGTTCGGGTGCGAGCCGACACGGCCCGAGCCGTCCAGCGGGTCGAGGGCGTCGATGGCCGTCATCTGGGCGTCGCTGAGCTCGAAGCCGAACACGTCGATGTTCTCGCGCATCCGCTCGGGGCGCACCGACTTCGGGAACACGACGAAGCCCTTCTGCAGGTGCCAGCGCAGCACGACCTGGGCGGGGGTCTTGCCGGTCTCCGCCGCGGCCGCGGCGACGGCATCCGTGCCGAACAGGTCGTACTTGCCCTGACCGAGCGGACCCCACGACTCGATGCGCACGTCGCGTGCGGCGGCCCAGTCAGTGATCTCGCGCTGCTGGTAGGCGGGGTGCAGCTCGATCTGGTTGACGGCCGGGGTGACGCCGGTCTCGGCGACGATGCGGTCGAGGTGCGGCACGAGGTGGTTCGAGACGCCGATCGAGCGGGTGAGACCGCGCTCGCGGATGCCGATCATCTTCTCCCACGCGTGGGCGTAGTTGTCGTTGGCCGGGGTCGGCCAGTGCACGAGGTACAGATCGACGAAGTCGAGGCCGAGCTTGGTGAGGCTCTCGTCGATCGCACGGTCGGGCTCGTCGCCGTCGTGGCGGTCGTTCCAGAGCTTCGTGGTGATGTACAGCTCGTCGCGCGGGATGCCGCTCTTCGCGATCGCGGCGCCCACGCCCTCCTCGTTGCGATAGATCGCGGCGGTGTCGATGTGCCGGTAGCCGGCCTCGAGCGCCTCGCTGACCGCGCGCTCGGCCTCGTCGGCCGGCACCAGGAAGACGCCGAACCCGAGCTGGGGGATGCTGTTTCCGTCGTTGAGCTGAAGAGTGGGGATCGTCATGACGCCAGCCTAGAGGCTGTCATAACAGGCGGGGGCGGGGTGGCGACGGAGTGCGCCGCGGCATCCGTCATCGGAATACGATGGAGGGCTATGTCTTCGCCCGTGATCACCTACCCGCCCGAGCTGCCGGTCAGCGCCGCCCGGGCGGAGATCGCCGATGCGATCCGCGACCACCAGGTCGTGATCGTCGCCGGCGCGACGGGTTCGGGCAAGACCACCCAGCTGCCGAAGATCTGCCTCGAGCTGGGCCGCGAGCGCATCGCGCACACCCAGCCGCGCCGCCTCGCGGCGCGCACGATCGCCGAGCGCGTCGCCGAGGAGCTGCGGGTGCCGATGGGCGACCTGGTCGGCTACAAGGTGCGCTTCACCGATCAGGTGTCGGATGCGACGCGCATCGCGCTGATGACCGACGGCATCCTGCTGAACGAGATCCACCGCGACCGCCTGCTGCGCCGCTACGACACGATCATCATCGACGAGGCGCACGAGCGGTCGCTGAACGTCGACTTCCTGATCGGGTATCTGCGCCGCATCCTGCCCGAGCGGCCGGATCTGAAGGTGATCATCACCTCGGCCACGATCGACCCCGAGAGCTTCGCCGCGCATTTCGCGGATGCCGACGGTGAGCCGGCGCCGATCATCGAGGTGTCGGGGCGCACGTATCCGGTCGAGATCCGGTATCGGCCGCTCGTCGATGAGAGCGCGGCAGACGAAGCCGCGGCGGAGCCGGAGGACGAGGTCTCTGCCATCGTCGCAGCTCTCCGCGAGCTCGACCGCGAGCCCGCCGGCGACGTGCTGGTGTTCCTGCCCGGCGAGGCCGAGATCCGCGATGCCGCCGACGCCGTGCGCGGCGCCTACCGCTCGGCGACCGCGCCGGTCGAGGTGCTGCCGCTGTACGGTCGGCTGTCGGCCGCCGAGCAGCATCGGGTGTTCGAGCCGTCGAAGGTGGCGGGCGTCCGCCGACGCGTGGTGCTCGCCACCAACGTCGCCGAGACGAGCCTGACGGTACCCGGCATCAAGTACGTGATCGACACCGGCACCGCGCGCATCTCTCGGTACAGCGCCCGCTCGAAGGTGCAGCGCCTGCCGATCGAGGCGGTCTCGCAGGCATCCGCGAACCAGCGTTCGGGTCGCGCTGGTCGCACCAGCGACGGCATCGCGATCCGGCTGTACAGCGAAGACGACTTCGAGAAGCGCCCCGAGTTCACCGAACCCGAGGTGCTGCGCACCTCGCTGGCATCCGTCGTGCTGCAGATGCTGTCGCTCGGGTTCGGCGACATCGCCGAGTTCCCGTTCCTCACTCCCCCCGACTCCCGGGGAGTGAAAGCGGCCCTCGATCTGCTCACCGAGATCGGCGCCGTCACCATCGCATCCGGCGCGCAGCCCCGACTCACCCGCATCGGCCGGGACATCTCGCGGATGCCGATGGATCCCCGCTTCGCCCGGATGCTGGTGGAAGCCGCCCGCACCGGCGTCACCGCGCAGGTGATGCCGATCGTCGCCGGGCTGTCGATCCAGGATGTGCGGGAGCGCCCCTCGGCCGACGCCCCGCAGTCGGTGCGCGATGAGGCCGACCGGATGCACGCCCGGTTCACCGACCCGACCAGCGACTTCCTCAGCCTGCTGAACCTGTGGAAGCACCTGCGCGAGCAGCAGCGCGAGCTCGGCTCGAGCGCCTTCCGGCGGATGTGCCGCAGCGAGCACCTGAACTACGTGCGCGTGCGGGAGTGGTTCGACGTGCACCGTCAACTGCGCACCCTCGTCAAGACACCGACGGGCGCAGCCGGCGGCACCTCGGACCCCGACGGCATCCATCGGGCGATCCTCGCCGGCCTGCTGTCGCAGATCGGCATCCTCGACGAGCGCACCGCCGCGGGCAGTGCCAATAAGGCCAAGGGCGAGCGCGGCCGCCGCATCGCGGAGTACCGCGGCGCCCGCGGCATCCGCTTCTCGATCTTCCCCGGGTCGGGCCTGCGCAAGAAGGCGCCGCAGGCGGTCATGGCGGCCGAGGTCGTCGAGACCTCGCGCACCTTCGCCCGCACGGTCGCCGCGATCGACCCGGCGTGGGCCGAGGCCCTCGCCGGCGACCTCGCGAAGCGGCAGGTCAGCGAGCCGCACTGGTCGAAGGACACCGGTGCCGCAGTCGCCTACGAGAAGGTCACCCTGTTCGGCGTCGAGATCATCCCGCGCCGGCGCGTGCAGTTCGCCCGCATCGACCGCGCGGGCGCCCGCGAGCTGTTCCTGCGGCACGCGCTCGTCGAGGGCGAGTGGGATCCCTCGCGCATCGACAAGCGGGTCAGTCACTTCTGGCGGGCGAACGCCGAGCTGCGCCGACGCCTCGAGAAGCTCGAGGAGCGCGAGCGTCGGCGCGACATCCTCGCCGGCGACGAGGCGGTGTTCGCGTTCTACGACGAGCGCATCCCGCGCGACGTGTTCGACGTGCGCTCGTTCGAGACGTGGTGGCGCGAGGCGCTGCAGCACTCGCCGAAGCTGCTCGTCATGCGCGAGAGCGACCTCGTCGACGACGACGGGCGTGCCGACCAGTCGGAGTTCCCGACTCGCTGGGTGCAGGGCGACCAGGTGCTCGGGCTCGCGTACCGCTTCGAGCCGGGTGCCCCCGACGACGGCGTCAGCGTGGTGCTGCCGCTCGCGCTGCTGCAGCAGGTGCGCGACGCAGGCTTCGACTGGCAGGTGCCGGGGCTGCGCGCCGAGCTCATCACCGCGCTGCTGCGGGCGCTGCCGAAGGCCATCCGCCGGCACGTCGTGCCCGCGGCCGACTGGGCCGAGAAGTTCGGCGCCGAGCTCGAGGGCGCCGGCCCCGAGCATCACACCGGACTGCCGCCGCAGTCACTGAAGGGGGCGCTGGCACGGCTGATCCAGCCGCTCGCCAATCAGCCGGTCAGCGCAGCCGACTTCGACGACGAGCGGGTGCCGGGCCACCTGCTGATGAACTTCCGCGCGGTCGACGAGCGCGGCCGGGTGGCCGGCGCCGACCGCGACCTCGCCATCCTGCAGCAGCGGCTCGGCGACCGCTCCCGGCAGAGCGTGGCCCGCTCGATCGCGCAGCCGCCGGCGGGGAGACGCGGTCCGACCCCAGATGGGTCACTGAGCCCGTCGAAGGGTCCAGCCCCCGCATCCGTCGAACGCGACGACCTCACCGACTGGACCTTCGGCGACCTGCCCGAGGTGCTCGACACCCGTGTGGCCGGCGGCGTGGTGCGCGGCTACCCCGCGATCGTCGACCGCGGCAAGACGGTGTCGGTGCGGCTGGAGGCGACGGCGGATGCCGCGGCATCCGCCACCCGCGACGGACTGCTGCGCCTCGTGCTGCTGAACGTCCCCTCCCCCGCGTCGTACGTGCAGAGCCATCTCACCGCGCCCGAGAAGCTGGCGCTCGCCGCGTCGCCGTACCCGAACGTCGCGGCGCTCATCGAAGACGCCCGCGCGGCGGTGGTGCGGGCGCTCATCGACGAGCAGACCGGCGACGGGATCGTGCGCACCGAGGCGGAGTACCGCCGGGTGCGGGATGCCGTGAACGCCGCGCTCGTCGACCGGCTGTTCGCCTGCGTGTCGCTCGTGGCCCGCATCCTCACCCGCAGCCGCGACGTGGAGCGCGGCATCAAGTCGCAGAACTCGCTCACCCTGCTCGGCCCGCTGAACGACATCCGCTCGCAACTCGGCGCGCTGATCCGCCCCGGGTTCGTCTCGGCGACCGGCGTCGAGCGGCTCGCGCACCTGCCCCGCTACCTCGACGGGATGCTCGATCGGCTGAACACCCTCGCGAACGACCCAGGCAAGGACCGCGCGCGGATGACGGAGTACGAGCGCATGGCGAAGGCGTTCGAGGATGCCGGCGGCACGATCCCGCTCGCGCCGGGCGCCTCGGCGGCGATCGTCGAGACACGCTGGCTGCTCGAGGAGTACCGCATCAGCGTGTTCGCGCAGCGTCTCGGCACCACGCAGCCCGTGTCACCGCAGCGCATCCAGAAGGCGCTCGCCGGCGGCCGCTGACCCACGCGAGCCCCGCCCTGCTGTCTTTGGCTAGCCTGGCGGTATGGCTCGCGCGATCGTTCACACCGAAATCGGCTCCCCTGACGTCCTGCAGCTCGTGGAGGTGCCCGACCCCGTCGCCGGCGCCGGCGAGGTGGTCGTGCGCATCGAGGCGGCGGGGGTCAACCCCCTCGACATCAAGCAGCGCTCCGGAAAGCGGCCGTTGCCGCCGATCGTCGAGCCGCGTCACGTCGGCTTCGACGGCGCCGGTGTGATCACCGCCGTGGGCGACGGGGTCAGCGGCTTCTCGGTCGGCGACCGCGTCGCCGTGCACGACACCCGCGGCACCTACGCGACGGCGCTCACCGTCGCCGCGCACAACCTCACCCGCCTGCTGGACGGCGTGACCACCGCGGAGGGCGCGGCCCTCGGCATCCCGGTCGGGACGGCCTATCAGTGCCTGCGCTCGCTCGAGGTGCGCAAGGGCGACGTGCTGCTCGTGCACGCCGGCGCCGGCGCGGTCGGCCAGGCGGCGATCCAGTTCGCCGTGCTGTGGGGCGCGACCGTGATCGCGACCGCGAGCCCTGCCCGCCACGAGCAGCTGCGCAGCCTCGGGGCGATCCCTGTGGCTTACGGCGACGGCCTGCTCGACCGCGTGCGCGAGGCGGCCCCCGAGGGCGTCACCGTCGCGCTGGACTGCATCGGCACCGACGAGGCGATCGAGGTCTCCAAGGCCGTGGTCGCCGACCGCGAGCGCATCGCCACGATCGTGCGGGGACCGGATGCCGCCGAGCTCGGCATCCGCGCGTTCTCGGGCGGCAGCCCCATTCCGCTCACTGAGCAGGAACTCGCCTGGCGCACCGAGGCGCTCGGCGTCGCGGTCAACCTCATCGAGGCGGGCGACTTCCAGATCGAGCTCGGCCCCGAGCTGCCCCTCGCCGAGGCCGCCGAAGCGCACCGCCTGATCGAGCAGCGCGGCACGACCGGCAAGATCACCCTGATCCCCTGACCGGCCCGTTCTGACGGGGTCAGGCGGCGGAGCGGGCTGCGTCGCGAAGGCGGGCGCCCTCGCGCAGCAGCGGGATGAGCTCGCGACCCCAGTGGCGCACGTCGCCGAGCGGGTCGAACCCGCGGATGAGGAAGCGCGTCACCCCGAGGTCGTAGTACTTCAGCAGCGCCTCGGCGACCTGCGCCGGCGTGCCGACCGGCGCCGTCGAGTTGCCCGAGGGTCCGGAGAGCCGCGTGATGCCGAGCCACAGCCGCTCGTCGTGCACGTCGCCGCGCTCGGCGTGCTGCTGCAGCCGGTCGGCCGACACCGCGGTGCGCTCGCGGTGCAGCGGTCGCGCGAACGACAGCGTGTCGCCCGATGACGCGCGCTCCTTCAGCGCTGCGGCCTCGGCGTAGATGCGGTCGGCCTTCGCCCACGCCTCCTCCTCGGTGTCGGCGATGATGGGCCGGGTCGACAGGCTGAACTCGATCTGCCTCCCCGCCTTCGCCGCGGCCGCCCGGATCGTGCGGATGTGCTCGGCGACGTCGGCGAGCGGCTCGCCGAACAGCATGTACACGTCTGCTCCGCCCGCCCCCACCTCCACGGCGCCGTCGGACAGCCCGCCGAAGAAGATCGGGATGCCGGCATCGGTCGCGGGCTTCACCGCCGAGAACGCCCCCTCGACACGGTAGAACTCGCCGTCGTGGTCGAACGGCTTCTCGGCCGTGAGCGTGCGGCGCAGCACCTCGATGAACTCGCCGGTGCGCCGGTACCGGTCGCCCTTGTCGCTGAAGTCGCCGTCGCGGCGCTGATCGGCCTCGCTGCCGCCGGAGATGTGGTGGATCGCCACCCGCCCTCCCCCGGTGAGGTGGTCGAGGGTGGCGAGCTTGCGCGCCACGACGGTCGGCGCGACGAACCCCGGCCGGTGCGCGATGAGCACCTTCAGCCGCTCCGTGGCGTGCAGGGCCGCGGCGGCGACCGCGAAGCCGTCCGGCGAGCTCGCGCTGTAGCCGATCAGCACGCGGTCGAACCCGGCATCCTCGTGGGCGCGCGAGAACTCCTTCACATAGGCGGGGTCGACGACGGGGCCGTCGACGGCCCTCGACTCCGACCCTGCGGTCGTCGCGATCATTCCGAGCAGTTCGATGGGCATGTCAGCTCCTTGTCAGGGGTGCGGGTCGGTGGGGACGGGGTGTGTCGATCACGGGGACGGAGTCGATGAGCAGGCGGGTGTACGGATGCTGCGGCTGCGCCACGACGCGTCTGGTCGGGCCGTCCTCGACGATCCGACCGCGATGCAGCACGACCAGCCGGTCGCTCATCGCGGCGAGCGATCCGATGTCGTGCGAGATGACGAGCATCGCGAGCTGCGCGCCACGGCGGTCGCGCAGCGCGATGAGCGCCTGCACGACGCGGTCGCGACTGGCGGCGTCGAGCGCGCTGACCGGCTCGTCGAGCACGAGCAGCCGCGGCTCGACGACCAGTGCGCGGGCGATCGCGGCGCGCTGCCGCTGCCCGCCGCTGAGCCCCGCGGGCAGCCGGTCGAGCAGGTCGGGTGTGAGCCCGACGGCTGCGACGGCGGCATCCGTCCTCTCCTGCGCGACGGCGGCGGGCACCCGGGCGATCCGCAGTCCCTCGGCGATCGAGTCGGCGATGCGGATGCCGGGGTCGAGCGAGCGCAGCGGGTCCTGGAAGACGTACTGCACGGCGCCCGAGCGGCGCCAGCGGCGGAGGCCTCCTCCGCGCAGGCGGGTGATGTCGCGGCCGTCGACGAGGATCCGCCCGGCGGCGGCATCCACGCTGCGCAGCACCGCCTTCGCGAGCGTCGTCTTCCCGCTGCCCGATTCGCCGACGACGCCGACGACCTCGCCGGGGCGCACAGCGAGCGAGAGTCCGTCGAGCACGCGCACGCGGCCGTAGTCGACGGCGAGATCCTGCAGTTCGAGGGCGGTCATGCGAGGAACCTCTCCAGTCCGTAGGCGGCGTGCGCCGAAAGCAGCTCGCGCGTGTACGGGTGTCCCGGCGCGCGCAGCACCCGATTCGTGGCCCCGCCCTCGACGACGCGGCCGTCGCGGAACACGAGCACCCGCTCGCACACCTGCGCGACGACGGCGAGGTCGTGCGAGACGAGGATCAGCGCGAGGTCGCGCTCGCGCCGCAGCCGGGCCAGCAGGTCGAGCAGCTCGGCCTGCACGGTCACGTCGAGCGCGGTGGTCGCCTCGTCGGCGATGAGCACGGCGGGATCGGCGGCGAGCGCCATCGCGATGAGCACGCGCTGCAGCATCCCGCCGGAGAGCTCGGCGACGCGCTGGCGCAGCACGAGGTCGACCCGGCGGATGCCGAGGTCGTCGAGAAGCTCGCGGGCGCGTTCGCGGCTCTGCCGCCGCGGCACGCCCGCGGTGACCCGCAGCGTCTCGGCGAGCTGCGCACCGACGGGGATCGCCGGGTTGAGGTACGACGCCGGGTCCTGGAAGACCGCCCCGATGCGGGTGCCGCGCACCGCGCGCCACTCCCGTTCGGATGCGGCGGTGAGGTCGAGCCCGTCGACGTGCACGCTGCCGCCGGTGACCGCGACGGCGTCGGGGAGGATGCCGAGCAGCGCCCGGCAGGTGAGGGTCTTGCCGCTGCCGGACTCGCCGACGATGCCGAGTGCCTCGCCGGGGCGCACTTCGAGCGACACCCCGCGCACCAGTTCGGTGCCATCGGCGGCGGTGACGACGAGACGGTCGACGGCTGCGGCGGCGGACCGGGCAAGCGACCCCTCGTCGAAGGAGGGCGACAGCGGTTCGCTTCTGAAGGACGGATGCTGTGCTGAAGGAGCATCCGGCCGGATCCGTCCTTCAGAATGCGACTCGTCCTTCAGCGCGCGAGCGGCCACGAGGTCGATCTCAGCCATGGCGCTTCTCCTTTCCACGGTCGCGCACCGCATCGGCGAGCACGTTGAGCGCGCCGACCGTGAGGATGATGGCCAGTGCCGGGGCGAGCGGCCCGTCGGGGCGCTGCGCGAGGTAGCCGAGGTCGCTGGCGAGCATCCCGCCCCAGGTGGGCGCGGGCGGCTGCACGCCGATGCCGAGGAAGGTCAGCGAGGCGATCGCGAGCAGTGCCGAGCCGAGGCTGCTGATCGCCGCGACCACGAGGGTCGGGGCGATCTGCCTGGCCACGTGCCTGGTCAGCACCCACCACGCCGAAGCGCCGAGCAGGGTCGCCGCCTCGACGTACTGGGCGTCGCGCACCCGCAGGGTCGCGGCCCGCGCCACCCGGAAGAACCCGGGCGCGATGAGCAGCCCGATCGCGGTGGTCGCCTGCACGAGCCCGTTGCCGAGCAGAGCGGCGAACACGATCGCGAAGAGGATGAACGGCAGGGCGAGCAGCGCGTCCACGACCCGCAGCGCGAGCCACTCGCCGATCCTCGGGGCGAAGGCGCTGAGCGCGCCGGGGATGGCACCGAGGAGCAGCCCGAGCAGCGTCGCGCCGAGGGCGCTGAGCAAGGATGCCGGGGCGCCGGCGAGCAGACGCGAGAGCACGTCGCGGCCGAGGTAGTCGGTGCCGAGGAGGTGCTCGGCGGATGCTCCGCGCAGCGCGTGCGCGGTGTCCTGCACGAGCGGGTCGTACGGCGCGAGGGCGGGCCCGGCGACACCGACCACGGCGACCGCGATCACCACGGCGAGCGCGATCCGCACTCCCCACACGCCGGCGCGGGGCCGCACGGCCGCGGCAGGTCTGATCGCCGTGAGAGTCATGCGGCGCTCCTTCCGGTGCCGGTGCTGCGGCGGATGATGAGGCTGATGACGGCGCCGGTCACGACCACGACGGCGATCGCGACGAGCAGCACCCCCTGCACGACGGGCACGTCGCCCTGGAGTGCCGAGGCGTTGGCCAGGCGGCCGAGACCCGGCATCCCGAAGATCACCTCGGTGATGACCGCGCCGCCGACGAGGCGGGGCAGGTGCACACCCAGCACGCCGAGCGCGGGGGCGAGCGCGTTGGGCAGGGCGTGCCGGAAGACGATGCGCGCGGGGCCGAGCCCGTGCACCCGGGCGCCGACGATGTAGTTCTCGGTGAGCGCACCCACGAGCGAGGTGCGGAGCTGCCGGGCGAGGTCGGCGGCGGCATCCAGGCTGAGCGCGACCGAGGGCAGCACGAGGCAGGCGAGCCACGCGCCGACATCCTTCGTCGGCGGCACGTACCCGGCGACGGGGAACAGCGGGATGGCGTGCCCGAACAGCAGGATCAGCGCGATCGCCGCGACGAATGCGGGAACCGTCGCGGCGACGCTGCTGAGCACCGTGACCGCCCGGTCGACGATGCCGCCGCGGGTCACCGCGGCGAGGATGCCGAACCCGAACCCGCCGACCAGGGCGCACAGCGTGGCGCCGGCGGCGATGGACAGGCTCACCGGGAAGGCCTGCGCGATGCTGTCCGCGACCGGGATCGTGGTGAACCAGCTGACGCCGAGGTCGCCGGTGAGCGCCGCGCCCAGCCAGTCGAGGTAGCGCACGAGGAAGGGCCGGTCGAGCCCGAACACGTGGTTGAGCCGGTCGATGTCGGCCTGAGTCGCGACCTCACCGAGGGCGACGGCAGCCGGATTCGATCCGGATGCCGCGCCCAGGGCGAAGGTCGCGAGCGTGGCGAGCAGGAAGACCGTCGCCGCGGTGCCGACCGTGACGAGCACTGTGCGCAGGGAGGTGCGCAGTGCGGTGCTCAGGGAGGTGCGCGCGTCCGCGACGACGGTCATCTCAGCCCTCGACCTTCACGTCTTCCCAGCGCTGCACATCGAGCCAGTGCCGGATGCCGGTGACGGTCGACGGGTGCGCGAGGATGCGCGGCCAGCTGAACAGGAACGTGTTCGGCTGCAGCTTCACGCCCACCTCGACGGCGTGCTGGATGTTCTCGGCGTAGTCCTCGGCATCCGTCGGGGTGGCCCTGGCAGCGTCGATCGCGTCGGTGAGCTCCTGCGGGGTCTGCCGGCCGAGGTTCATGAGCCCCTCGGGTCCGTAGAGCACCTCGAGGCCCTGCAGCGGCGACTGGCGACCCGAATAGCTGTCGAGCACGAACGGGTGGGTGCGCTGCACGTAGTTCTGCGAGATGGCGGCGGGAGCGAGCACGTTCAGCTTCACGTCGATGCCCGCCTCGGCCCACTGCGCCTGCAGCACCTCGGCCAGCGGCACGTCGGCCTCGCCGAGGGCGAGCTCGATGCTCAGCCCGTCGGGGTGTCCCGCCTCGGCGAGCAGCGCCTTGGCTGCGTCGACGTCGTGCGGGTACAGGTCGTCGAGGTCGGCGCTGTGCGCGACATACCCCTCCGGGAAGGGCTGCCAGTTCGGGGCGCCCCTTCCGAAGTACGCGGCGTCGATGAGCGCCTGCCGGTCGGTGGCGTGGCTGATCGCCTGCAGCACCCGCGGGTCGTCGAACGGCGCGACGGTGCCGTTCACGTCGAGGGCGCGCACGGTGAGCGCCTTGATCTCCTCGACGTCGAGTCCCGCGGTCTCGGCGGGCTGCGCCTGCGACGGCGGGATGATCGCGACGTCCCACTGGCCGGTGTCGAGACCGGCGACGACGGTCGCGTCGTCGGTGACAGGCACGACGTGGAACTCGTCGATGAAGATGTGATCGGCGTTCCAGTAGTGCTCGTTCTTGTCGAGGTCGGCGCGCGCGTTCGGAACGTACTCGGTCAGCGCGAACGGGCCGGAGCCCTCGGGCTGGGTGGCGAGGGTGGTGACGTCGTCGAAGGCGGCCGGGTTCACAATGAACCCGGTCTTGCCCGCGAACAGGTACGGCACCTGGTAGTCGGCCTGGTCGAGGTGCACGGTCACGGTGCGGGCGTCGTCGACGTCGACCGCCGTGACGATGCGCAGCTGCCCGGCGAGGGTCGAGTTCTCCTGATCGCGGCCGCGTTCGAGGTTGGCCTTGACGGCCTCGGCGTCGACCGGGGTACCGTCGCTGAACTCGGCATCCTCCCGCAGATGGAAGGTGATGGCGGTGCCGTCGGCGCTGTACTCCCAGGTCTCGGCGAGGCCGGGCACGACCTCGCCCTTCTCGTCGAGCTGGGTGAGTCCGTCGTAGACGAGCGCGAGGGCGTGGGTGTCCCAGCCGGCGGTGGAGGTCACCGGATCCCAGCTGGTGGGCAGGTTCCAGCCCCAGGTGAGCGAGGTGGTGTCGTCTGTGGACGACGCCCCCGCCGAAGCGCCGCAGCCGGCCATCGCGAGGGTGGCGATCGACAGCACGGCGAGGGCGGGGAGGGTGCGGTGTGAGGTCATGGCACCCGAAACTAGGAGGGCGGATGCGGTGCTGACAAGCGATTCGAAGCGCAGGGTCACGGGGCGAAACACGACGACACATCCTTCCCCCGCCGCCGGGTCGGATGCTGAAGATGGGACGCATGAGCCCCACCCCTGACGCCGTCTTCACCCCGACCGCCCGTGTGCGCGGAACGCTGGCCGTCGTCGCCGGACGCGACGAGACGGCCGCCGTGTACGACCGCTTCGGCGCCCGGCTGAGCGCCGACGGCTACACGGTCGGCGTGTTCACGGATGCGGATGCCGTCGGCGCCGCCGCCTGGCTCGGCGCCCGCCCGGAGGGGCCTCGGGTGCTGGTCGGCTCCGACACCGGCGCCGCTGCGGTGCTGCAGGCGCTCACCCGCGGCGACGATGCGGATGCCGCGATCGTCGCCGGGGTCGCGGTCGACGTCGAGCACTCCCCCACGGATGCCGAGCGCACGGCCTGCCCGGTGCACCTGGGGGTGCTGGCAGCCCAGCAGGTCGTCGACACCGCATCCGCCGCCGTCTCGCTGCCGCCCACCGCCGACCTTGCCGCGATCGCGGTGCCGGTGCTGGCCGTGCACGGCGGCGCCGACCCGGTGTCGCCGTTCGCGAGCGCCGTCGCGACCCTCGGCGCGATCCCCGACGTCGAGATCGTCGAGACCGTCGACGGCCTGCATGATGCGCTCAACGATGCGAGCCACCGCAGCGTGGCGGCGAGCATCGTGCTGTGGCTCGAGCGGCTGCGCGGCGGCGATGTGCACGCGCCCGTGGTGCGGGCCGTCACGGAGCGGACCGGCGCGTGAGCGGGTTCGCCACCGCTCAGGTGCAGACCGGCTTCAGGGCCGGCGCGCCCGCCTTCGGGGCGGTGCCGCCGATCCACCAGACCGCCGCCTACGAATTCGCCTCCCTCGAGGAGGCCGCTGATCTGTTCGCGCTGCGCCGGCCCGGCATCATCTACAGCCGCAACGCGAGCCCCACCCAGCAGGTGCTCGAGGAGCGCGTGACGGCCCTCGAGGGAGGGGTGAGCGCGGTCGCCGTCGCCTCGGGGCAGGCGGCGGTCGCCGTCACCCTGCTCGCCCTCGCGGGGCGCGGCGGGCACATCGTGGCAGCCGATCAGCTCTACGGCGGCACGGTCGATCTGCTGCACGAGACCTTCGCCGACTTCGGCATCCCGGTGACCTTCGTCGATCAGGACGACCCCGACGCGTGGCGCGCGGCGATCACCCCCGAGACCAGGGCTCTGTTCGCCGAGACGGTCGCGAATCCGATCGCCCAGGTGCTCGACATCAGCCTCATCGCCGACATCGCGCACGCGGCGGGCGTGCCGCTCGTGATCGACAGCACGGTCGGCACTCCGGCACTCATCCGCCCCGGCGAGCACGGGGCGGACTTCGTGGTGCACTCGGCCACGAAGTTCCTCGCCGGGCACGGCACCTCCCTCGGTGGTGTCGTGGTCGATATCGGCAGCTTCGACTTCGGTGCCGAGCCCGAGCGCTGGCCGCAGTTCACCGCGCCCTATCTGCGATTCGGCGACCTGGTGCTGTGGGAGCGGTTCGGGCAGGGGCACGCGTTCTCGGCCCTGGTGCGCTCGAAGTACGTGCACGATCTCGGCCCGTCACTGTCGCCGTTCAACGCCTGGCAGATCCTGCAGGGCATCGAGACCCTCGACCTGCGGGTCACCCGTCAGTCGGCCACGGCGCTGACGCTGGCCCGGCATCTCGCGCAGCATCCGGCCGTCGCCCGCGTGCACCACCCCGGCCTCGAGGGCAACCCGTGGCACGACCTCGCCCGTCGGTACCTGCCGCACGGCGTCCCCTCGGTGTTCTCCTTCGATCTCACGGGGCCCGAGGCGGATGCTCCGCGTCGCATCGCCCGGGTCGTCGACGAGCTGCGGCTGTTCCGCCTGGTCGCGAACATCGGCGACGCCCGCAGCCTCGTCGCGCACCCGGCATCCATGACCCATTCGCACCTCACCTCTGCCCAGCGCGCGGCGGCGGGCATCTCGCTGAACACGGTGCGGCTGTCGGCGGGCGTCGAAGACCCTGCCGACCTCATCGCCGACCTCGACCGCGCACTCGCGCACGCCTGACGGGAGCATCATGGCCATCGACCTCGGATACTGGACGCCCGTGTACGGCGGCTTCCTGCGCAACGTGCGCGAGGAGGGCCGCATGGCCGCGACCTGGGAGTACATCAGGGAGGTGTCGACCAAGGCCGATCGCCTCGGCTTCCACACCACGCTCGTGCCCGAGCTGTACCTCAACGACCGCAAGGGCACCGATGCCCCGAGTCTGGAGGCGTGGTCGCTGTCGGCCGCGATCCTCGGCGTCACCGAGCGGCTGCGGGTGATGACCGCCGTGCGGCCTGGGTTCCACCTGCCCGCCGTGCTCGCGAAGACCGTGTCGACGCTCGACAGCATCGCGCCCGGCCGGGTCGCCCTCAACGTCGTCGCCGCGTGGTGGGCCGAGGAGGCCCGTCAGTTCGGCGGCGTGTTCCCCGCGCACGACGCCCGCTACGCGCAGGCGTCGGAGTTCGTCGCCGTGCTGAACGGACTGTGGCAGCACACGCCGTTCTCGTTCGCGGGCGATCACTACGAGTTCGACGGCACGATCGTGGAGCCCAAGCCGTCATCGCCGCCGATCATCTTCGCGGGTGGCGAGAGCGATGCCGGCCGCGAGGCGATCGCCGGCTTCGCCGACGCCTACGTCATGCACGGCGGGACGCTCGACGAGGTGCGCGCGAACGTGACCGACATGAACGCGCGCTCCGAGCGCCTGCACGGCAGGCCCATCGCCGAGTTCGGCATGCCCGCGTACGTCATCGTGCGCGACACCGAAGCCGAGGCGCAGCGCGAGCTGGAGCGCATCACCACCGTCGATCCTCACTCCCCCGGCTATGCGTCGTTCGAGCAGTTCCGGCAGAACTCGAACCTGTCGCTCGAGCTGTCCCGCCGCGAGTACTCGGTGGGCACCCGCGGGCTGCGCCCGAACCTGGTCGGCACCGCCGAGCAGGTCGCCGAGCGCATCCACGCCTATGCGGATGCCGGCATCAGCCTGCTGCTCATCCAGGCGTCACCCCTCGACGAGGAGCTCGACCGCATCGCCGAGCAGGTGTTTCCGCTCGTGCCGCAGCGCGCGCTCGCCACCACGCACTGACGTGCGCTCGCCCCGCGCGGTGACCCCCTCGCCCCGATACGCTGAATCCATGACCGGACTTCGCTGGGGCATCCTCGCCACCGGCGGCATCGCCGCCGCCTTCGCCGCCGACCTGCGCACCGCGGGTCTCGATCTCGTCGCGGTGGGATCGCGCTCGCAGGAGTCGGCCGACGCCTTCGCCGCGCGCTTCGACATCGCCCGCGCGCACGCGTCCTACGAGCAGCTGGTCGCCGACCCCGAGGTCGACATCATCTACGTGTCGACCCCGCATCCGATGCACCACGAGAACGCACGCCTCGCGCTCGAGCACGGCAAGCACGTGCTCGTCGAGAAGGCGTTCACGATCAATCGCGCACAGGCCGACGACCTGCAGCGCCTCGCGGCCGAGAAGGGTCTGCTCGCTATGGAGGCGATGTGGACGCGCTACCTGCCGCACATGGTGCGTCTGCGCGAGCTCATCGCCGAGGGCGCGCTCGGCGAGATCCGCGCCGTGATGGCCGATCACACCCAGTCCCTTTCGACCGATCCCGCGCACCGCCTGAACGCGCTCGAGCTCGGCGGCGGCGCCCTCCTCGACCTGGGCATCTATCCGATCTCGTTCGTGTGGGATGTGCTGGGCGAGCCGGTCAGCATCCAGGCATCCGCCCGCCTCATCGAGACCGGAGCGGATGCCGAGGTCGCCACCGTCATGACGCACGCCTCCGGCGCGATCTCGACCACCCTGTCGTCCTCGCGCGGCGCCGGCCCGAACACGGCGTCGATCGTGGGCACCAAGGCCCGCGTCGAGATCGACCGCGTCTGGTACACGCCCACCTCTTTCCGGGTGGTCGCCCCGGACGGCACGATCATCGAGCAGTACGAGTCGGAGGTCGAGGGCCGGGGCATGCAGTACCAGGCCTTCGCCGCCGAGGGAGCCGTCGCCGACGGGGACCCGGCCGGCGCGACCCTCGCCCTCCCGATCGCCGAGTCCGCGGCGATCATGGGCACCCTCGACGAGATCCGCCGCCAGATCGGCGTCACCTACCCGGGCGAGGAGTGAACAGCATGGCCGACATCGTGAACCCCCGTGTCGCGGTCTACCTCGACTTCGACAACATCGTGATCTCCTGGTACGACCGGGTGCACGGCCGCAACGCCTACGGCAAGGACCGTCAGCGCATCGCCGACAACCCGAACGACCCCGAGGTCGTCGAGCGGCTCAAGCAGGCGGTGATCGAGGTCGGCGCGATCATCGACTACGCCTCCTCGTTCGGCACGCTCGTGCTCACTCGCGCCTATGCCGACTGGTCCTCCCCCGTGAACGCCGAGTACCGCTCGCAGCTGGTCGCCCGCGCGGTCGACCTCGTGCAGCTGTTCCCGGCAGCGGCGTACGCGAAGAACGGCGCCGACATCCGCCTCGCCGTGGATGCCGTCGAGGACATGTTCCGCCTGCCTGACCTCACCCACGTGGTGATCGTCGCCGGCGACAGCGACTACGTGCCGCTCGCGCAGCGGTGCAAGCGGCTGGGCCGCTACGTGATCGGCGTCGGCGTGGCCGGATCCACGGCCAAGTCGCTCGCCGCCGCCTGCGACGAGTTCGAGTCCTACGACTCGCTGCCGGGCGTCGCGCGGCCTGCCACTCCCGAGAAGGCTGCCGGCAAGGAGAAGGCGGCTCCGAAGACCTCCGCCGCAGCGACCCGCAAGGCGAAGGCGGCAGCCACGAAGCTCGACGATCAGGGCGAGGCGACCCAGCTGCTCGAGCGTGCGCTGCGCCTCGGACACGACAAGGCCGACCCCGACGAGTGGCTGCACAGCTCGGCCGTGAAGACGCAGATGCGCCGCATGGATCCCTCGTTCAGCGAGAAGGCGCTGGGCTACCGGTCCTTCTCGGAGTTCCTGAAATCACGCGATGACATCGCCGAGCTCGAGGAGACCGGGCACGAGCGTCTGGTGCGCCTGAGAGAAAGTTAACCCTCTTTCGCATTCCCCGCCGCCTTGTTAGGCTCGGCCGCATTGCCCGATGGAGGGCATAACGGACGAATCTCGATGAGGCGGTAAGTCATGCACAACTCTCCTTTCCGACGTCGTCTGGCGGTGGCTTCGGCCCTCGCCCTGGCCATCGGGGTGACCCCTGCGATGGCCACGGCGGCAGAGCCGACCACAGCCCCTCAGGGCGGACATCACCGCCCCGACCCGGCTGAACGCTACGCCGACCGGATGCTGCAGTCGATGACCCTCGAGCAGAAGGTCGGGCAGCTGTTCATCCTGTTCGCGTACGGCTCCACGGCCGACGGCGAGGATGCTCGCAACACCGCGCTGTACGGCGAGGCGAGCGCGGCCGACATCATCGACGAGTACGAGCCGGGTGGGTTCATCCTGTTCTCGGCCCGCGACAACGTCACCGATCCGGTGCAGGTCGCGAACCTCACGAACGGGCTGCAGAATGCCGCGGAGGATGCCGGGGCCGGCATCCCGATGCTCATCAGCACCGATCAGGAGCAGGGCCTCGTGAACCGGATCGGCTCACCCGCGACCCTGTTCCCGGGGAACATGGCGCTCGGCGCCGGCGGCAGCGAGAAGGACACCCGCAAGGCCGCCGCGATCACCGGGCAGGAGCTGCTCGCGATGGGCATCCAGCAGAACAACGCCCCCGACGCGGATGTGAACATCAACCCCGACAACCCGGTGATCGGCGTTCGGAGCTTCTCGTCCGACCCTGACCTCGTGTCGCGCCTGACCGCGGCCGCGGTCAAGGGATATCAGGACGACGCCGGCATCATCGCCACGGCCAAGCACTTCCCCGGTCACGGCGACACCGCCACCGATTCGCACTACGGCCTGCCGGTGATCACGCACAGCCTCGAGGAGTGGCAGCGCATCGACGCCCCGCCGTTCCAGGCCGCGATCGACGCGGGAGTGGAGTCGATCATGACCGCGCACATCCTCGTGCCGGCGCTGGACGACAGCGGCGACCCCGCCACCCTGTCGAAGAAGATCGTCACCGGTCAGCTGCGTGAGGCGCTCGGCTTCGACGGCGTGATCGTCACCGACGGGCTCGAGATGGCCGGCGTGCGCGAGAAGTACGGCGACGGCGAGGTCGCGGTGCGCGCGATCGAGGCCGGTGTCGACCAGCTGCTGCTGCCCGCCGCCCCGCAGGTCGCCTACGAGGCCATCGACGAGGCGCTCGACAGCGGCCGTCTCACCGAGGAGCGCATCGACGAGTCGGTGCGCCGCATCCTCATCATGAAGCAGCACCAGGGCGTCACCGAGCATCCGCAGGTCGACGTGTCGAAGGTGCTGAAGACCCTGGGCAAGCGGTCGCACCTGCGGGCGGCCGAGAAGATCACCGACCACACCACGACCGTGGTGCGCAACGACGACGGCGGGCTGCCCGTCTCGGTCGAGGGCGAGAAGGTGCTGGTGACCGGCTACGGCGTCAGCACGGGTCAGACCCTGGCCGGCGAGCTGTCTTCCCACGGCGCCGAGACCTCGGTGCTCACCACCGGCAGCGCGCCCACCGCGGCGCAGATCGACGGGGCCGTCGCCGCGGCGCAGCAGAACGACGTGACCGTGGTGCTGACCTACAACGTCGGGGCCGCGAGCACGCAGAAGCAGCTGGTCGCCGCGCTCGACGCGACCGACACGCACCTGATCGTCGTAGCCGTGCGCAACCCGTACGACATCAACCAGCTCGGCGATGTCGACGAGTATCTCGCCACGTACTCGTACGCGGCGCCGGCGCTCGCGTCGCTCGCCCGTGTCATCACCGGTGAGGTGACGCCGAGCGGCACGCTGCCGGTCGACATCCGCTCGGCCGACGACCCGACCGAGATCCTGTACCCCCTCGGCCACGGACTGAGCTGGTGAGCGCCATGAACGACGACGACATGAAGGGCAACGGCATGACGAACAGCGGGTTCAGCAGGCGCGGGGTGTTCCGTGCGGCGGGCGTCGCCGCGGTCACGGCCGCGGGCGTCGCCGTCGCGGGTGAGCCGGCACGAGCGGATGCCGCGGCGAGCGCCGCCGCCAAGGGGCGCCGCCTGCGCGCGGGCGCCGATGTGGCGGCATCCGACGGCTGGCGCATGTTCGCCGGACGCAAAGTCGGCATCATCACCAACCCGACCGGCGTGCTCGAGGACTTCACGAGCATCGTCGACGCGATGGTCGCCGCCGGCGTCGACGTGACCGCCGTGTTCGGACCGGAGCACGGGTTCCGCGGCACGGCGCAGGCCGGCGAGGCGGAGGAGACCTCGGTCGACCCGCGCACCGGGGTGACCGTGTACGACGCGTACGGCGCCACGGTGGCGAAGCTCGCCGGGTTCTACGCCGAGTCGGGCATCGACACTGTGGTGTTCGACATCCGCGATGTGGGCGTGCGGTTCTACACCTACATCTGGACGATGTGGACGGCCATGCAGGCCGCCGCGCAGTCGGGCGATCTGCGCTTCGTGGTGCTCGACCGGCCCAACCCGCTCGGCGGGCGGGCCCGGGGTCCGGTGCTGCTGCCCGAGTTCAGCTCGGGCGTCGGCGTGCTCGAGATCGCCCAGCAGCACGGCATGACCGTCGGCGAGCTGGCGAGATTCTTCAACGCCGCCTTCATGCAGCGCGCAGGGCAGCAGCCGCTCAGCGACCTGCAGGTGGTCAAGGCCGAGGGCTGGCGGCGTGAGATGGTCGGCCCCGACCAGGCCGACCGCTGGATCCCGCCGTCGCCGAACATGCCGACGCCGCAGACCGCGGTGCTGTATCCGGGCACGGGCATGGTCGAGGCGACCGACTGGTCGGAGGGCCGAGGCACGACCCGCCCGTTCGAGCTGATCGGGGCGCCGTATCTCGACTACCGCTGGGCCGAGGCGCTGAACGCGAAGAAGCTCGCGGGGGTGGAGTTCCGCGAGGCGTACTTCACGCCGACGTTCTCGAAGAACGCCAATGAGGTGTGCGCCGGGGTGCAGGTGCACATCCTGGATGCCGAGAAGGTCGACGCGATCGCGGTCGGCACGCACATGCTCGTCGAGGCCCGGCGGCTCTACCCCGAGTTCGCCTGGCGCGGCGACGGCGGTCGATGGATCGGCCTGCTCACCGGATCGGGTCGCTTCCAGCAGCAGCTGGAGGCGGGAGCGTCCGCCGAGGAGATCATCGCGGCGTGGCAGCCCGAGCTCAAGAAGTTCGTGCAGGACACTCGCCCGCACCTGCTGTACCCGGGGCCGCGCAGCTAGCGGCCGCTCCGAGGAGCGCGGCTCAGACGGAGGGTGAGCACCACGGCGACGGCCGCGAACGACAGCAGCGCTTCGGGAATCGACATGCGTCCATGTTTCACGTCAGCGGGGCCCGATCCGCTTCCGAGACCGCCGCTAGGCTCGGAGTATGCGCCACATCCCGCAGTCGCCGTATCTTCGCGCGCTGGGCGAGGAGCGCACGCAGCTGCATCCGGGGCTGGCGACCTACTTCTCGGCCGTACCCCGCGGATCCGTGGGCATCGGCGAGGGCGTGTTCCGCCGTGTCGGCACGCCACGGCGGTGGCTGTGGCCGGTGCTGCGGCTGCTGCAGGCGCGCGGCGCCGTGCTTTCCGGGTGGCATGAGGATGTCCCGTTCACAGTGCGCAACCGCACGATCGCCGGCCGAGCGATCGCGGAGCGCACCTTCCACCTGCCGACGGGCGACTGGGTCATGCGCGACGCGGTGGGCGTGCGCCCGCACGGTGCGCTCGTGGATCAGCTGGGCGAGCCGTCGGTGCTCGCCGCGGCCTTCGACGCGCGGGTGGATGCCGGCGCGCTGCGCCTGCGCAGCACGGCCATCGGCATCCGACCCGGTCGCGTGCGGATCCGCCTGCCACGCGTGATCGCGCCAGTGATCCGGCTGCGCGAGAGCATCGACGAGACGAGCGGGCGGCAGCGCGTGCAGCTGAGCGTCGACATGCCGCTGCTCGGGCGCATCTACGAGTACGACGGCACGTTCACGTACCGCATCCACGAGGGGGAGATCGCATGAACCGGGTCGTGATCGGCGGGTCGACGGGATTCATCGGCCGTCATCTGCAGCAGCGCTACCGCGCCGAGGGCCGCGAGGTGGTGACGATCTCGCGCTCCGGGGCGGATCTCACCTGGGCCGATCAGGCCGGCATCGATGCGGCCGTCGACGGAGCGTCGCTCGTCGTCGGGCTGGCCGGCAAGAGCGTGAACTGCCGGTACACGCCCGAGAACCGCGCCGAGATCTTCCGCTCCCGCCTCGACACCACGACCGCACTGAGCACGGCGATCACGCGGGCATCTGCTCCCCCGCCGGTGTGGATCAACTCGTCGACCGCGACGATCTACCGGCACGCCGAGGACCGCCCGATGACCGAGGCCGACGGAGAGCTGGGCACCGGCTTCTCGGTCGAGGTCGCGAAGGCGTGGGAGCGCGCGCTGTACGCCGACGACCTGCCCGCCACCCGACGCGTCGCACTGCGCACCGCGATCGTGCTCGGCGACGGCGGCGTGCTCGGCCCGCTGCGCGGTCTCACCCGCATCGGGCTCGGCGGCACGCAGCTCGACGGCCGGTGGCCGGTGTCGAAGCGACGCATCGCGGCCGGCACCGCGCATCTGCCCGGCGCGCGCGGCGGGCGTCAGCGCTTCAGCTGGATCCACGTCGACGACGTGCTCGGGATCATCGACTTCCTCGAGGCGCATCCCGAGCTCGACGGCCCGGTGAACGCCTCGACGCCCAGCCCGGTCGACAACCGCACGTTCATGCAGACGGTGCGCAGGGTGCTCGGGGTCGGGTTCGGCCCGCCCACCCCGCGGTGGATGCTGGAGCTCGGCGCGATCGGCATCCGCACCGAGACCGAGCTGATCCTGAAGAGTCGGTGGGTGCTGCCGGGCAAGCTCATGGATGCGGGGTACGAGTTCCGCCACCCCGATCTGGAGCAGGCGCTGCGCTCGTCGTTCCAGGCGCTCGAACGCGCCTGACCGTCACTCGGCGCGGGTGCTACTCGGCGCGGGTGCCGGGATCGCTCGACGACTCGCCCTGCTCGCGGCGACGCTTCTCGAGCTCCTCGCGCAACCGCCACTCCTCGATCTCACGGTCGAGATCGGCGATCTGCTGCTCGGTGGTGCGGGTGTCGACCGGCGTCACGGGCGCCGGCGGCGGGGCGGGTGCCGTGCGGGTCGGGCGCTGCATCTGCGGGCGCCCCAGCCGGATGCCGTTCTCGGGGTACTCGCGACCGATCGCGAACCACAGCACGCTGCCCAGCAGCGGCAGCAGGATCACGAGCAGCAGCCACACGAACTTGGGCATGTGCTTCACCTGCGAGTCATCGCGACGGATGATGTCGACGATCGCGAACACCATCAGCGCGAGGGTGATCAGCGTGAACAGGAACGGCATGATCTCAGGGTAGACGACGCAGAACGCGGTGGGAGGGGCTTGACGGTGTCACTCGTCGCCGGTGGCGATCGGCAGGCCCGGCGTGTTCGACCACGCGCTCCACGAACCCGGGTAGACGGTCACCTCGCGGTCGATGACGGCGCCGGCCAGCGCGAGCTGCGCCGCGGTGATGCCCGAACCGCAGTACGCGGCGATCGCCGTGCCGTCGCCTGCCCCGACGGCGTCGAAGGCCGCGGCGATGTCGGATGCCGGCAGGAACCGTCCGTCGTCAGTGAGCACACTCACGATGGGCAGACTGCGCGCACCGGGAATGTGCCCGGGGATCGGGTCGAGCGGCTCGACCTCCCCGCGGAACCGCTCCCGCGCACGCGCGTCGAGCAGCACGCCGCGCTCGGGCCACGCGGCCGCGGCATCCGTGTCGATCGTGCCCTGCTCACCCGGCGAGCCGAGTTCGATGTCGCCCGGCGCGACGGTCGTCTCGCCGGTCTCGGTCTCGCCACCGGCGGCGAGCCACGCCGGCCAGCCGCCGTCGAGCACGCGCACGTCGACGAGGCCGGCGCGGCGCAGAGCCCACCAGCCGCGGGACGCGGCCAGCATCCGATGGTCGTCGTAGATCACCACCGGCACGTCGCGGCGGATGCCCCACCGCCGGGCCGCGGCGGCGAGGTCGGCGTCGGCGGGGAGCGGATGCCGCCCCTCGGCCGGCGCACCGTGGCGCGACAGCTCGCCCTCGACGTCGACGAAGACGGCGCCGGGGATGTGCCCTGCGAGATACTGCTCGTGCCCGTCGTCGCGGCCGAGCTGCCAGCGCGCGTCGAGCACGTGCACCTCGCCGAGCCTCTCGCGCAGCTCGGCCGCTGAGATGAGCGGATGCGGGGATGTCGACGTCACGGGACGATGTGCCCGGCGGCACGGAACAGCTCGTACCACTCGTGCCGGGTCAGCATGATGTCGGCGCCCTGGGCGGCATCCGTCACCCGCTGCGGGGTCGTGGTGCCGAGCACGACCTGCATCTGCGCGGGGTGACGGGTGATCCACGCGGTGGCGATCGCGATCGGGGCGACGTCGTACTGCGCCGCGAGCCGCTCGATCACCGCGTTCAGCTCGGCGTAGTCGGGGTGTCCGAGGAACACGCCGTCGAAGAAGCGCGCCTGGAACGGCGACCACGCCTGGATGGTGATGTCGTTCAGGCGGCAGTACTCCAGCACGCCGCCGCCGGAGCGCTCGACGCTCTGCTCCTCGCCGCCCATGTTCGCGGCGATGCCCTGCGTGATGATCGGCGCGTGCGTGATCGACAGCTGCAGCTGGTTGACGATGAGCGGCTGCGTGACCGCGGTGCGCAGCAGGTCGATCTGCCGCGGAGTGTGGTTCGAGACGCCGAAGGCGCGCACCTTGCCCGATGCGGACAGCTCGTCGAAGGCCCGCGCGACCTCCTCGGGCTCGACGAGCGCATCGGGGCGGTGAAGCAGCAGCACGTCGAGGTAGTCGGTGCGCAGCGCCTTCAGCGAGCCCTCCACCTGGGCGGTGATGTGCTCGTATGAGAAGTCGAACATCTGCTGCGCGGGGACGATGCCGCACTTGGTCTGCAGCACGATCTCGGCGCGCTCCGCGGCGCTGAGCTGCAGGGCGCTCGCGAAGCGGTCCTCGCAGACGTGCATGGCGCCGCCGTAGATGTCGGCATGGTCGAAGAAGTCGATCCCCGCCGCGCGGGCGGTGTCGTAGAGCTCGCGCACCTCGGCGTCGGTCTTGTCGGGAATGCGCATCATCCCGGCGATGACGGCGGGAGCGGTCTCCGATCCGAACGGCACGGTCTTCATGGTTCCTCCTCGATATCCGCTCCCCACGCTACTGGTTGAATGGGGTCCATGGGCTTCCGCATCGCACCCGCCGCCGTCACTCTCACCGGAAGGCTGGTCGAGCTGCAGCCGCTGAGCCATGAGCACCGCGACGGGCTCATCGAGGCGGTGCGCGAGGGCGACCTGCACGAGCGCGCCTGGTATACCTCGGTGCCGTCCCCCGAGGGCGTCGAGGCCGAGATCGAGCGCCGGCTCGGGCTGCTCGCGACCGGCGAGATGGTGCCGTTCACGGCGGTGGATGCCGATGGGCGCATCCTGGGCATGACGAGCCTGTACGGCTTCGGGCCCGACGTGCCGCGGCTGCACATCGGCTACACCTGGAACCGCCCCTCGGCGCACGGCACCGGCACGAACCCGGAGTCGAAGCTGCTGCTCATGACGCACGCGTTCGAGACGCTGGGGGCGTTCCGGGTCGGCTTCACGACGCAGTGGGTGAACTTCCAGTCCCGCGCGGCGATCGAGAGGCTCGGCGCCAAGCAGGATGGCGTGATGCGGGCGATGAGCCGCTACCGCAACGGCGCCCTGCGCGACAGCGTGGAGTACTCGGTGATCGAGCCGGAGTGGCCCGCGGTGAAGGCGAATCTCGAGATGCGACTCACACGGCACGGGTGATCCTCCACCGCGATAACGTAAGGGCATGACCGCTCCGATCGACGCGACGACCACCTCCGCCTGGGCCGAGCTCACCGCACTGCGCGACGGCTTCACCCCCGATCTGCGCGCCTGGTTCGCCGATGATCCGGGCCGGGTCGAGCGGTTCAGCCTGCCACTGGCCGACCTGCACGTCGACCTGTCGAAGAACCTGGTCACCGACGAGATCGCCGCAGCCCTCGTGCGCCTCGCCGAGCAGACCGGCGTCACCGAGCGCTACGCCGCGATGCTCGCAGGCGCGCACATCAACACCACCGAGGACCGCGCGGTGCTGCACACCGCGCTGCGCCGCCCCGCCGGCACCTCCCCCGCGCTCGTCGTCGACGGGCAGGAGGTGGATGCCGACGTGCAGCAGGTGCTCGACGCGCTCTCGGCGTTCGCCGATCGCGTCCGCTCGGGCGAGTGGCAGGGTGTGACGGGCAAGAAGGTCACGCACGTGGTGAACATCGGCATCGGCGGCTCCGACCTCGGCCCGGTGATGGTCTACGAGGCACTCAAGCCCTATGCGGATGCCGGCATCGAGGCGCGCTTCGTGTCGAACATCGACCCCACCGACCTGGCGCAGAAGACCGCCGACCTCGACCCCGAGACGACGCTGTTCATCGTCGCCTCGAAGACGTTCACGACGCTCGAGACGCTCACCAACGCGCGCCTCGCGCGCGACTGGCTGTGGGCAGGACTGACGGCATCCGGAGCCATCGCCGACGATGACGCGAGCCGCACGAACGCCGTCGCGCATCACTTCGTCGCGGTCTCGACCGCGCTCGACAAGGTCGCCGAGTTCGGCATCGACACCGACAACGCCTTCGGGTTCTGGGACTGGGTGGGCGGCCGCTACTCGGTCGACTCGGCGATCGGGCTCTCGCTCGCCGTCGTGTTCGGCCCCACGGTGTTCCGCGAGCTGCTGGCCGGGTTCCACGCCGTCGACGAGCACGTGCGCACCACTCCGCTCGAGCACAACGTGCCGGTGCTGATGGGCCTGCTGAACGTCTGGTACGTGAACTTCCTCGGGGCGCAGTCGCACGCCGTGCTGCCCTACGCGCAGCAACTCAGCCGCTTCGCGGCCTACCTGCAGCAGCTCACCATGGAGTCGAACGGCAAGTCGGTGCGCTGGGATGGCTCACCCGTCACCACCGACACCGGCGAGGTGTTCTGGGGCGAGCCCGGCACGAACGGACAGCACGCGTTCTACCAGCTGATCCACCAGGGCACCCGGCTGATCCCGGCCGACTTCATCGCCTTCGTGAACCCGGCGTACCCGCTGCGCGACGGCGGACGCGACGTGCACGGGCTGTTCCTGGCGAACTTCCTCGCGCAGACCAAGGCTCTCGCGTTCGGCAAGACGGCCGCCGAGGTCGAGGCCGAGGGCACCACCGGCGCTCTTGTCGCCGCCCGCACGTTCAGCGGCAACCGCCCGACCACGTCGATCTTCGCCGATTCGCTGACCCCGTCGGTGCTCGGCCAGCTGATCGCCCTGTACGAGCACATCACCTTCACGCAGGGCGTGATCTGGGGCATCAATTCCTTCGACCAGTGGGGCGTCGAGCTCGGCAAGCAGCTCGCCTTGCAGATCGCTCCGGCGATCGAGGGCGATGGGGATGCCGTGGCCGCGCAGGACGCGTCGACCAAGGCGCTGCTGGCGTACTACCACGCGCACCGGAAGGCCTGAGCGGGTAGGTCGCGCGCTGCGCTTGTTGTGCGCAGCGCGCGCGGGCCTCAGGCGCGACGGAAGCGCGCAGCCGCGGGGCAGTCGAACGGATCGCGCGCGGCGAGTCCGACTCGGTTGAGGTACTTGATCACGATCCCGTAGGAGCGCAGCAGGCTCGCCTCGGTGTACGGCACGCCGTGCGTCGTGCAGTAGTCGCGCACGATCTCGCGCGCCTTGGCGAGGTGCGGCCGCGGCATGTTCGGGAACAGGTGATGCTCGACCTGGTGGTTCAGCCCGCCCATCAGCCAGGTGGCCCACCAGCCGCCGGAGATGTTGCGCGAGGTGCGCACCTGCTTCGAGAAGAAGTCGAGACGGGCATCCGGATGAATGATCGGCATCCCCTTGTGGTTGGGCGCGAACGACGCGCCCATGTACACGCCGAACACCGCGAGCATCACACCGGTGAACGCGAACGCCATGCCCAGCGGCAGCAGCAGGAAGAGCGGCACGAGGATCGCTGCGAAGCGCACCGCGATGATGGCGAGCTCGGTCCAACGTCCCTTGACGGCCCGCTGCGAGACGAGGTGCTTGAGGCTGAGGTAGTGCAGGTTCAGCCCCTCGAGGGTGAGCAGCGGGAAGAACAGCCAGCCTTGCCGGCGGGTGATCAGCCGGATCAAGCCTCGGGAGCGGGCGGCATCCGCATCCAGGAACGAGATGGTGTCGACCTCGATGTCGGGGTCCTTGCCGACCCGGTTGGGGTTGCCGTGATGCTTGGTGTGCTTGGAGTCCCACCATGAGTAGCTCATGCCGACGATGCCGGCGAGGATGCGCGCGAGGCGGAAGTTGGCGGGCCCCGCACTGAGGATCTGCCGGTGCGCGGCCTCGTGCGCGAGGAAGGCGACCTGGGTGAAGACGATGCCGAGAGCCCCGGCGATGAGCAGCTGGAACCAGCTGTCGCCGAGCAGGATGAACCCGGTGATGCAGCCGCCGAGGGCGAGCAGCAGCGCCGCGCCGACGAGGCCGTAGAACCAGTGTGTGCGTCGCAGCAGCCCTGTCTCGCGCACCACCTGCGACACCTGCTTGTAGGCGTGCGCCATGGGTGGGATCTCGGCGGTGCCGGCGTACGTCTGACGGATGGGACCGAGGGTCGCCGTGGTCATGTCGACCTGGTTGAGAGTGATGGTGTTCTCCTGTCGATCGGGAGCCCTTGAGCTGTGGAAGCCAAGGGCGGATGCCGATCGCTGGCCCCAGGCTACGCGGGTCGACATGCAGTGAGCGGCATGTGTTTCGATCCGCACGCGCCCGGTGCGGATGCCGGCGCCCCGGCGTAGCGTTGCGGGGGAGCTGCCGCGGCGTGCAGGATCTCGCGTGGGGGCGGTTCGTGACGTTCGACGATCCCGACGGCGACACCTGGACGCTGCAGCGGCTGCCCGACTACAGCGCGCAGGGCTGACTTCGGCACGGCAGCGAGAAGCAGCGGCAGTCAGCCCTTGCTGTTGCCCTTGCCGTTCGAGCCGCCGCCCTTGCCCTTGTTCTCGTCGCCCTTGCCGTTCGAGCCGCCGCCCTTGCCCTTGTTCTCGTCGCCCTTGCCGTTGTTGCCGTTGTTGCCGTTGTTGCCGCTGTTTCCGGCGTCATTCCCTCCGCCGTTCGACACCACCGGGTCTGGAGTGGATGTCGGCACAGGTTCGTGCGTGCGCAGGACGTTCGTGAGCCGGGCCGACGACGGGCTCTGCGCCGTGCCGACTGCCCACGCGCCGACTCCGGCGACGGCGATCAGCAGCAACACCGCCGCCAGCGCGATGGCTCGTCTCGAGATCGGACGGGTGGAGGTCCGCGGCGCGGCGGAAGCACCGAGATCGGCAGGCAGCACCCGGGTCGGCCCGGTCGGATGCTCGAGCGTCGCGGTCGGATGCGCGGCCGATGGTGCAGCCATCGCCGCGGTCTCCACTTCGTCCGTGCGGGTCGGCGGGGTTGCGATGGTCGCGGCACCGGCGAGCTCCGCTGCCGCGAGGGCGACTTCGTCCGCGGTCGGCCGATCGGCCGCATCCGTCGCGGTCATGCGCGTGAGGAGGGTGGTCCATTCTCCGCCGAGCTCGGCGGGGATCGCCGGCGGCGACGCGAGGCGCGCGAGCGCCGTGTCGACGGCGGTCTCGCCGCGGAACGCCGGCTCGCCGGTGAGGGTCTCGAGCAGCACGAGGCCGAGCGAGTAGATGTCGGCCGCGGCGGTGAGCTCTCCCCCGCTGACCTGCTCGGGCGCCATGTACGTCGCCGTGCCGATCACCAGTCCCGGGGTGGTGACCCGCGGGTCTTCGAGCACATGAGCGATGCCGAAATCGGCGAGCTTTGCCGCCCACGGACGGTCACGGCGCACGGGCGGAGCGAGCAGCACGTTCGAGGGCTTCACGTCGCGGTGCACGATGCCGCGGGAATGCACGACGCTGAGCGCCTCGGCGAGGTCGTGGGCGAGCACGGCCGCATCGCCGGAAGCGAGCGGACCGCGCCGCAGGCGTGCCGAGAGCGTCGGGCCCTCGACGTACTCCATGACCAGGTACTGCGCACGGCCGGGGTCGAGCTGCGCGTCGAACAGCGTGACGAGCGAGGGGTGGTTGAGCGAGGCGAGCACGGCCGTCTCCACATGCACGCGGTCGGCGGCCGAGACAGTGTCCCTGTCGGGGTGCAGCATCTTGATCGCGACGATGCGGCCGAGCTGCAGATCTTCGGCACGATGCACCTCGGCGCTGCCGCCCCGGCCGAGGCTCTCGATCAGCCGGTAGCGTCCGTCGAGCACGGCGGCGGTGCGGTCGTCGTCATCGGATGCGGGCATCAGTACTCCTGCTCAGGGTGCCGGTGGGCACGCCGGAATCGTAGCGGGCGCACCTGCGACGGCGCCGGGAGCGGGGGCATGCGGCGCGGTGCGGGATCATGGTGCGGTGACCATCTCGCGAATCATCATCCTGTTCGTCCTCGCCGCCGCCGCCGAGATCGGTGGCGCCTGGCTGATCTGGCAGGGCGTGCGCGAGAACCGCGGATGGTGGCTGCCGCTGCTCGGGGTCCTGGCCCTCGGCGCCTACGGGTTCATAGCCGCGCTGCAGCCCGATGCGAACTTCGGCCGCGTGCTCGCCGCCTACGGCGGCATCTTCGTCGCCGGATCGCTCGCGTGGGGAATCGTCGTCGATGGCTTCAAGCCCACGTCGTGGGACTACGTCGGCTCGGCCGTCTGCCTGCTGGGTGCGGCGATCATCATCTTCGCCCCGGCCGTTCAGGATGCTGTCGCGAGCGCTGACTGACCTGCCCGTGTTCACGCACCGCGCCGAGGTGGGGTGTGCCCGGACAGCATCCGCTGCGTCCTGGCACGCTTGAGCCAGAAGATGACCAGGCCGAACACCGCCAGTGCCGCGCCGGCTGCGGCGGCGATGAATGCCGGTTTCAGGTCGCTGTAGGCGGCCGCGAGGCTGAGCATCGTGCCGATGATCCAGCCCGCGACGGGCAGTCCGATCTCTTCACCGCGGATGACGAGGATCACGCAGGTGAGCACGACACTGGCGACGGCGATCGACGCGCCGGCGATCCCGAGCGGCACCAGCAGAGCCGCCACGTCGCGCTGAATCGCAATGGTGTTCATCGAAGCCCTCCGAAGATCTCTCATCAGAGAGACGCAGGCGGCGCGGATTCATTACGCGGATGCGCTGAATACGACGATGACCCCGGCATGCTCGCCAGGAGCAACCGGGGTCATCGTGGTGTCAGATCGGCGTCGAGATCAGAAGTCCCAGTCGTCGTCCTCGGTGGCCTCGGCCTTGCCGATGACGTACGACGAGCCCGAGCCCGAGAAGAAGTCGTGGTTCTCGTCGGAGTTCGGCGACAGGGCCGACAGGATCGCCGGGTTCACGTTGGTGACCGTCGAGGGGAACATCGCCTCGTAGCCCAGGTTCATCAAAGCCTTGTTGGCGTTGTAGTGCAGGAACTTCTTGACGTCCTCGGTGAGGCCGACGCCGTCGTAGAGGTCCTGCGTGTACTGCACCTCGTTGTCGTAGAGCTCGTAGAGCAGCGAGAACGTGTAGTCCTTCAGCTCCTCACGGCGCTCCGGAGTCTCGGTCTCGAGCCCGCGCTGGTACTTGTAGCCGATGTAGTAGCCGTGCACGGCCTCGTCGCGGATGATGAGGCGGATCAGGTCGGCCGTGTTCGTCAGCTTCGCCTTCGACGACCAGTAGATCGGCAGGTAGAAGCCCGAGTAGAACAGGAACGACTCGAGCAGCGTCGAGGCGACCTTGCGCTTGAGCGGGTCGTCGCCACGGTAGTAGTCGACGATGATCTGCGCCTTCTTCTGCAGATTCTGGTTCTCGACCGACCAGCGGAAAGCCTCGTCGATCTCCTTCGTGGAGCACAGCGTCGAGAAGATCGACGAGTAGCTCTTCGCGTGCACCGACTCCATGAACGCGATGTTGGTGTACACCGCCTCCTCGTGCGGGGTGATCGCGTCCGGGATGAGCGACACGGCGCCGACGGTGCCCTGGATGGTGTCGAGCAGCGTGAGGCCGGTGAACACCCGCATCGTCATCGTCTGCTCTTCGGGCGTCAGCGTGTTCCAGGACTGGATGTCGTTCGACAGCGGCACCTTCTCGGGCAGCCAGAAGTTGCCCGTCAGACGGTTCCAGACCTCGAGGTCCTTGTCGTCCTGGATGCGGTTCCAGTTGATCGCCTGCACGTGGTCGATCAGCTGCAGCTTGGGAGAGGGAGTCATCTCTTGTTCATTCCTTTTCTGGGTCCCTGAGCCTGTCGACGGGTCACAGCATGCAGCTGACGCACTCGGACATGTCGGTGCCCTCGAGGGCGAGCTGTCGCAGACGGATGTAGTAGATCGTCTTGATGCCCTTGCGCCATGCGTAGATCTGCGCCTTGTTGATGTCGCGGGTGGTGGCGGTGTCCTTGAAGAACAGCGTCAGCGACAGGCCCTGGTCGACGTGCTGGGTGGCGGCGGCGTAGGTGTCGATGACCTTCTCGTAGCCGATCTCGTACGCATCCTGGTAGTACTCCAGGTTGTCGTTCGTCATGAACGGCGCCGGGTAGTAGACGCGACCGAGCTTGCCCTCCTTGCGGATCTCGACCTTCGACGCGATCGGGTGGATCGACGAGGTCGAGTTGTTGATGTAGGAGATCGAGCCGGTCGGCGGCACCGCCTGCAGGTTCTGGTTGAAGATGCCGTGCTTCTGGATGCTGTCCTTCAGCTCGATCCAGTCCTGCTGGGTCGGGATGTGCTTGCCGGCGAAGAGCTCCTTGACCTTCGCGGTCTCGGGCTCCCAGGCGCGCTCGATGTACTTGTCGAAGAACTCCCCCGACGCGTAGGTCGAGTCCGCGAAGCCATCGAAGGTCTCGCCGCGCTCGATCGCCAGCTTGTTCGACGCCTTCAGAGCGTGGAACAGCACCGCGTAGAAGTAGATGTTCGTGAAGTCGATGCCCTCTTCCGAGCCGTAGAACACGTGCTCGCGGGCGAGGTAGCCGTGCAGGTTCATCTGGCCGAGACCGATCGCGTGCGAGCGGTCGTTGCCGTCCTCGATCGAGCGAACCGAGGTGATGTGGCTCTGGATGCTGACCGCGGTGAGCGCGCGGATCGCGGTCTCGACGGTCTGGCCGAGGTCATCGGCGTCCATCGCGAGGGCGATGTTCATCGAGCCGAGGTTGCACGAGATGTCCTTGCCGATCTGGTCGTACGACAGGTCGGTGTTGTACGTGGTCGGCGTGTTCACCTGGAGGATCTCGCTGCACAGGTTCGACATGTTGATGCGGCCCTTGATCGGGTTCGCCTTGTTCACCGTGTCCTCGAACATGATGTACGGGTAGCCCGACTCGAACTGGATCTCGGCGAGGGTCTGGAAGAACTCGCGCGCGTTGATCTTCGTCTTCTTGATGCGCGAGTCGTCGACCATCTCGTGGTACTTCTCGGTGACCGAGATGTCGCCGAACGGCACGCCGTAGACGCGCTCGACGTCGTAGGGCGAGAAGAGGTACATGTCCTCGCCCTTCTTCGCCAGCTCGAAGGTGATGTCGGGGACGACGACACCCAGCGACAGCGTCTTGATGCGGATCTTCTCGTCGGCGTTCTCACGCTTGGTGTCGAGGAAGCGCATGATGTCGGGGTGGTGGGCCGACAGGTACACCGCACCGGCACCCTGACGGGCGCCGAGCTGGTTGGCGTAGCTGAAGCTGTCTTCGAGCAGCTTCATGACGGGGATGATGCCCGAGGACTGGTTCTCGATCTGCTTGATCGGCGCACCCGACTCGCGGATGTTCGACAGCAGCAGCGCCACACCGCCGCCGCGCTTCGACAGCTGCAGCGAGGAGTTGATGCCGCGCGAGATCGACTCCATGTTGTCTTCGATGCGCAGCAGGAAGCAGCTGACGAGCTCGCCGCGCTGCGCCTTGCCGGCGTTGAGGAAGGTAGGGGTGGCCGGCTGGAAGCGACCGGAGATGATCTCCTCGACGAGGTTGATCGCGAGCTGCTCGTCGCCGTCGGCGAGGGCGAGGGCGGTCATCACAACGCGGTCCTCGAAGCGCTCGAGGTAGCGCTTGCCGTCGAAGGTCTTCAGCGTGTAGCTGGTGTAGTACTTGAACGCGCCGAGGAAGGTCTCGAAGCGGAACTTCTTCGAGTAGGCGAGGTCGTTGAGCTTCTGGATGAACTCAAACGAGTAGGCGTCGATGACGGCGCCCTCGTAATACTCCTTCTCGACCAGGTAGTCGAGGCGCTCCTTGAGCGAGTGGAAGAAGACGGTGTTCTGGTTCACGTGCTGCAGGAAGTACTCCCGCGCCGCGCGCTTGTCGGCGTCGAACTGGATCTTGCCGTTCGCGTCGTACAGGTTGAGCATCGCGTTGAGGGCGTGATAGTCCAGCCCCTCGTATGCCGGGTTGACCTTGAAGTCCGCCTGCTCGGTCACTGAAGTTGCCACCATCGTTCCAATCCGTCGCTCACGCGATCGACATCATCCGGCGTGCCGAATACCTCGAGCCTGTACAAGTGCGGCACCTGACACTTGCGGCTGATGATCTCTCCGGCGAGACAGAAGGAGTCGCCGAAATTCGTGTTCCCTGCGGAGATCACTCCGCGGATGTGACGTCGGTTGCGCTCGTCGTTGAGGAACCGGATCACCTGCTTGGGAACGGCCCCCTTCTCCTCGCCGCGTCCCTGACCGCCCCCGTACGTCGGGGTGACGAGCACGAACGGCTCGTCGATGACGAGAGGCTCGTCATCGCGGTGCAGCGGGATGCGGCGGGCGGGAAGCCCGAGCTTCTCGATGAAGCGAGCGGTGTTGCCCGAGACGCTCGAGAAGAAGACCAGGAGCGGAGCGGTGGTCGCGACTGCGCTCACTTTCCACCTCCTGAGCCGATCGAAGGACTACGCCAGACGAGCCGCGAGCTCGTCGATCTTGTCGGGACGGAAGCCCGACCAGTGACCGTCGTCGGTGACGACGACCGGCGCCTGCATGTAGCCCAGCGCCTTGACCTGCTCGAGCGCCGCGGCGTCCTCGGAGAGGTCGTGAATCTCGTACTCGATGCCCTTGGCGTCGAGGGCGCGGTAGGTGGCGTTGCACTGCACGCACGAAGGCTTTGTGTAGACCGTGATCGACATGATTCCCGTCTTCTTCCCCTCAGATATCTGCTGTTTCCCGGTAGGCCCCCTGCCGGGACTTCAATACTACATATAGGGACGGACATTGGGACCGACCACTAGGGATAGTAGTTACATCAATGTAGTTTTCCACCGCTCTCCACTGGTACAACACAGGTTCTCCACCATTCCTTCCACAGCCGAGCGGGTCTCGCGAAGCCCCGCGAACCCTGTGTTCCCGCGGTTCCCGGACGGCCCGACAGGATCCATCCACAGGCGGCACGCTACGCCGCCCCTCCGACATCCGATTTCCTGTGGAGAACGCTCCTCGGCGTGTCGCGGCGTGTCGCGGCATCCGTCCTCCTCGCGTCCCGACGGCGCCCCGGATAGGGTTCTCTGGTGGCGGGATATCGGGACCTTCTTCGCACGCCGGGCGTCGCCCGGATGATCGCGGCGCAGCTCGTCGCGCGCTTCCCCAACGGCATGACGAGCCTGGCGATCCTGCTGCACGTCGAGCAGCAGACCGGCTCCTACGGCGCCGCCGGCATCGTGCTCGCCGCGGCATCCGTCGGGCAGGCCGTCGCCGGCCCCGTGACCAGCCGCTGGATGGGCGCATGGGGCATGCGCCGCGTGCTCACCATGACCCTCGCCGTCTGCGTGGTCGCGGTGCTCTGTCTCGCACTGCTGCCGCTGAGTCTTCCCGGCTATATGGCGTTCGCGCTCCTCGCGGGCCTGTCCACCCCGCCGGTGCAGGCGGCCGTGCGCACCATCTACCCGAAGCTCGTGAACTCCGGCCAGCTGACCCCGCTGTTCTCCCTCGACGCCTCGCTGCAGGAGATCATCTGGATCGTCGCCCCCGTGGTGATCACGATCGTCTCCACCCAGGTCGGCACCGTGCAGGGGCTGCTGCTGGTCGCCGCGATCCTCATCGGCGGTGGCAGCTGGTTCATCCTCTCCCCCGAGCTCGGGCGGGTGCGCATCCCCCGCGCGCGGCGCGCATTCGGCCGCGTGGTGCTCAAACCCCCGGTCATGCTGGCGACCGTGATCGGCTTCCTGCTGATCGGCGCCTGCTCCGCCGTCGAGGTCGGCGTGGTCGCCACGTTCGGGCACGGCGGCCTCGACGCCGGCCTCGTGCTCGCGGTGTTCTCCATCGGCAGCCTCATCGGCGGGCTGACGTTCGGGCACATCCCGATCGGACCGTGGGCGATGGCCCGCCGCCTGCTCATCGTCACCGTCGGTCTCGCACTCACCATGGTGTCGCTCAACATCTTCTGGATCGGCGGCACCCTCCTGCTCGCCGGCGTCGGCATCGCCCCCGCTCTCGCGGTGCTGTTCGCGATCACCACCGCGAGCGTGAAGTTCAGCGAGACGGCCGAGGCGTTCGGATGGGCGGCGACGGGTCAGCTCATCGGCGCGGCAGCCGGGTCGGCCGTCGCCGGCATCCTCATCGACACGAGCGGGCCCGTCGGCGCGTACCTCGCCGCCGCGCTGTTCGCCGTCGTCGGACTCATCGTCGCCGTGGTGTTCGTGCGGTCCTTCCCGGACCTGCGCGACCGCGACCCCAGCCCTCACCCCGACACCGAGACGCTGAGCATCCCGACCGTGTCCTGAGGTCGAGACGCGGAATAGGGTGGAGAATGTGCCTGCACCGCTCGTCCTCCCCCGTCTGGTCTGGGGCGACGGCTCCCGTCGCGCCCTGCTCGTGCACGGTCTCGGATCGTCCGCCGCCCTGATGTGGCGCATCGGCGTCGCCCTGGCGGATGCGGGGTGGCGGGCCACCGCGGTCGACCTGCGCGGCCACGGCGACGCCCCGCGCGCGCTCGACTACACGGTCGCCGGATACGCCGCCGACGTCGCCGCGTCCCGGAGCGATGACGGCGATCCTTGGGATGCCGTGATCGGCCACTCCCTCGGCGGAGCCTCGAGCGTCGTCGCGGCGGCATCGGATCCCGCCTGGACCAGGCGACTCGTGCTCATCGATCCCGCGATCCACGTCGCGGGGAGGAATGCGGGCATCATCCGTCGCAGTCAGGAGCGCGCCTTCGCCACCCCGTCGGTGCAGAGCGTGCGCGCCGAGCATCCGCACTGGCATCCCCAGGACGTCGAGCTCAAAGTCGACGCGGTGCTGCGCGCGAGCAGGTGGGCGGTGGAGCAGACCAGCGCGCAGAACCAGCCGTGGGATGTGCGGGCCGATGCCGCCCGCCTCGCGGTGCCCACGCACATCGTGGGCGCCGACCCGAAGGTGTACAGCCTGTTCACCGGCGAGCTCGCGGCATCCGTGCGCGAGAACCCGCACGTGACGATGTCGGTCGTCGCCGGCGCCGGCCATTCGCCGCACCGCGACAAGCCCGAAGAGACGATGCGTCAGATCCTGGAGGCACTGCGATGACTTTCGACCCCGCCGCCCACCTTCCCGACGACCTGCTCGACCGCATCCGCGAGCGCGCCCCGATCCACGACCGCGAGAACACATTCCCGCAACAGGATCTCGACGAGCTGCGCGAGGCGGGATACCTGTCGATCCTCGTGCCGACCGCGCTCGGCGGCGCCGGCCTCGGGCTCGAGCAGGCGGCGGCGCTGCAGCAGCGCCTCGCCACGGCATCCCCCGCGACGGCGCTCGCGATCAACATGCACCTGGTCTGGACGGGCGTCGCGAAGGTGTTCAGCGACCGCGGCATGCCGGGGCTGGAGTTCGTGCAGCGCGGCGCGGTCGCGGGCGAGGTCCTCGCGTTCGGCATCAGCGAGGGCGGCAACGACCTCGTGCTGTTCGGCAGCGACACGGATGCTGCACCGCAGCCCGACGGCGGCTACGCCTTCACCGGCACGAAGATCTTCACCTCGCTCGCGCCGGTGTGGACGAAGCTCGGCCTGCACGGCCTCGACACGACGAGCGAGGATGCCCCGAAGCTCGTCTTCGCGTTCATCGACAGGACGGATGCCGTCGTCACGAGCGACGACTGGGACACCCTGGGCATGCGCGGCACGCAGAGCCGCACCACCCGGCTGAACGGGGCGGTCGCTGCGCCCGAGCACGTCGTGCGCCGCATCGACCCGGGCCCCAACCCCGACCCGATCGTGTTCGGCATCTTCAGCGTGTTCGAGATCCTGCTGGCGTCGGTGTACACCGGCATCGCCCGCCGCGGGCTCGACCTCGCCGTCGAGACGGCGAAGAAGCGCCGCTCGAAGAAGAGCGGCACGACGTACAGTCAGGATCCCGACATCCGCTGGCGCATCGCCGACATGGCGCTCGCGTACGACGCGCTGCCGCCGCAGATCTCCGCCCTCGCCCGCGACGTCGACACGCTGGCCGACAACGGCGCGCGCTGGTTCACCCTGCTGTCGGGGCTGAAGCACCGCGCAGTCGTGATGGCCAAGCACGTGGTCGACGAGGCGATGCTCGTCGCCGGCGGAGGGTCGTACTTCACCGCCAACGAGCTGTCGCGGCTGTACCGCGACGTGCTGGCCGGCATGTTCCACCCGTCCGACCCGGAGTCGGCGCATTCCACCGCGGCGAGCGCCTGGCTCGGTCCGCTGAAGGCGTGAGTCCTACTTGCGGTCGAAGTCGAAGGCCTTCAGCAGCTCGCCGACGGCCTGATCGCTCTGCTCGCCGCCGTGCTCGAACATGTGCGCGACGTGCGTGCGCAGGTGGTTCTCGAGCAGCAGCCGGTTGAGCGACTCGAGGGACTTCTGCACCGCGCGGGTCTGGGTGAGGATGTCCATGCAGTAGTCCTCGTTCTCGATCATCCGCGCGATGCCGCGCAGCTGACCCTCGAGGATGCTGGTGCGGTGCAGGGCGCGCTTCTTGATGTCGTCGATCACGCTTCGAGCGTAGTCGCCGTGAAAGGATGGCGGCATGTCGCGAACCCCGATGGCGCTGCTCTCGCCTGCCGATCAGGAGCGGCTGCGCAGCCTGCGACGTATGAAGGCCGTCGCGCTGGGCGCCCTGTTGTTCATGGCGGTGCTCTTCGTGATCGCGTTCTGGCTTCAGGGTCGCTACCCGTGGCTCGGCTATGTGCGCGCGGCGGCTGAGGGCGGCATGGTCGGCGCTCTCGCCGACTGGTTCGCGGTCACGGCGCTGTTCCGCCGCCCGCTGGGCCTGCCGATCCCGCACACCGCGATCATCCCGAACCGCAAGGACGAGATCGGCCGCACGCTGGGCGAGTTCGTCGAGACGAACTTCCTCGCCTCCGATGTGGTGCGCACCAAGCTGTCGTCCACCCCGATCGCGCGGCGCGCCGGAGAGTGGCTGCAGCAGCCGGCCCATGCGGCGCGGGTCGCCGCCGAGGGGTCCACGATCGCGACCGCGGTGCTGAATGCGCTCAGCGACGACGACGTGCGCGATCTCATCAGTGACCTCGCCCGTGAGCATCTCGTCGAGCCCGAGTGGGGGCCGCCGGCCGGCGCGTGGCTGCAGAGCATCGTCGCCGCCGACGCGCACCACTCCGCTGTCGACCTGGCCGCCGACAGCATCGCGACCTGGCTCGACGCGAACGCCGCCGCCTTCTCAGGGCTCGTCTCGCGTCGCCTGCCCAGCTGGGTGCCGCGGCTCGCGCACCGCTTCGTCGACGACACGGTGTACCACGAGGCGGTGAAGTTCGTGGATGCCATCCGCGCCGATCCGCGGCATCCCGCCCGCCTCGCGATCGACGGGTATCTCGCCCGTCTCGCCGACAACCTGCAGCAGGACCCGGTCACCCGACGCAAGCTCGAGAACGCGAAGGCGTCGCTGTTCGACAGCCCGCGCGTGGGAGCGCTGGCCGCCGAGGTGTGGAACACGGCGAAGAACGGACTGATCCGCTCGCTCGACGACCCGGAGAGCAGCCTGCGGGTGCGCGCGGTGCGCGCGATCGAGGAGGTCGGCGAGCGTCTCGTGACGGATGCCGCGCTGCAGCGCCGCGTGGACTCCTGGGTGTCGGACGCCGCGGTGTTCCTCGTCGACCGCTACCGCCACGACATCGCGTCGATCATCACCGACACCGTCGAGCGGTGGGATCCGGCCGAGACCACCGAGAAGATCGAGCTGATGGTGGGCCGCGACCTGCAGTACATCCGCCTGAACGGCACGGTGGTCGGCGCCCTGGCGGGCCTCGCCATCTTCACCGTCGCGCACGCGCTCATCCCGGGCGTCTGAGCCCTGGACGCAGCGCGCGCCTCAGGCCTGCAACGCCTCAGCGATCGGCTGCTCGCCGTCGTTGAACAGCACTGTGCGCCGGATCGTCGCGGGCTCGACAAGCGCCTGGGCGATCACGGCGGCGACGTTCGCCCGTGACACCTCGCCCGACTCGGCGGTGGTGGCGTCGATCCGCCCCGTCGCAGGGGCGTCGGTGAGCCGGCTCGGTCCGAGCACAGTCCAGTCCAGCGATGAGGCGCGCAGGTGCTCATCGGCCTGCGCCTTCGCCTCCGCATAGGCGTAGAACGAGTCCTCAGGGTCGATGCCGTGCTCGAGCGACGCGGTGAAGTACGAAACCATCACGTAGCGGTTCACGCCGGCATCCGCCGCGGCATCCATCGATCGGGTCGCCGCCTCGAAGTCGACGGCCCGCGTGCGTGCGGCGTCTCCGCCGCCCGCCCCCGCCGACCACACGACGGCGTCGTGTCCGGCGATCAGCTCCGCGAGCGCCTCGCGACTCTCGTGTTCGACGTCGAACACCACAGGGGCGCCGCCGGCCGCCCGCACGTCGTCTGCGTGAGCGGGGTTGCGGATGACAGCGGTGGGCTCGTCGCCTCGAGCGTCGAGCAGCGGAGCGAGCTGGAGTGCGACCTTGCCGTGGCCGCCGATGATGAGAATACGTGCCATGCCGTCCACGCTACCCGCGCTCGCGGGTGCGGGCTCCGCTCAGCGCGAAGCGAGCCCGGCGAGCAGTTCGAGAACGCACAGCGCCGCGAGGCGCACAGTGCGCGCATCATCGGCATCCGCCGTCGCGTCGACCTCGGCGATGTCGGCGCTGACGATGCGCTCGTCTGCGGCGAGCGCGCGCACGAGAGCCCGCAGATCCCAGGCGGCGAGACCGCCGGGCACGCTGGCCGGGCAGCCGGGCGCGGCGGCGCGGTCGACCACGTCGACGTCGATGTCGAGGTGGATGCGGGAGCCGTCGCCCGCGATCTGCACGGCCTCGGCGACGACGGCGAGGATACCGCGCCGGCGCACCTCGTCGAGCGTGATCACCCGGATTCCCCATTCGGCGGCGCGCTGCGCGTAGGCTGCGGAGTTCGCGAAGTCGGCGATGCCGATCTGCACGATGCGTCGGGGGTCGATGCGCTCACCGTCCGGGGCATCCTGCACGAGGCGGCGTACCGGCGACCCGTTCGACACACCATCGCGCAGGTCGAAGTGCGCGTCGATCGTGATCAGCCCGTCGGCGCCGGCGCCGCGCGCAACCGGATAGGTGAGCGAATTGTCGCCCCCGAGCGCGATGAGCAGCCGCGTGTCGGTGGCGAGCTCCCGCACGCGGGCGACCGTCTGCTCGATGCCCTCGGGTCCGTCGGGTTCGGTCACGTCACCGGCATCCGCCACACGGAGCATCGTGTTCAGGTCGACGATCGGCGGACCCATGAGCGTCGCCCCGTAGCGCGGCAGCGCCTCTCGGATCGCGGCCGGCGTCGCGTGCGCTCCGGTGCGCGACAGCGAGGTGCGCCAGGTCGGCATGCCCAGAAGCACGGCATCCGTCCGCTCACCCGCGACGGGAGCGGGCCAGCCGCCCGCCCGCGGCCACAGATCGTCCTGCGAGAGCGTCATGATCCTCCTTCTCGGCGTGGCGGTCAGGCGACCGCGACGCCGTCCTTCCACACCCGCCGCACGAGCGGAACGCCCGGGCGGTACGCGAGATGCACCCGCGTCGGGGCGTCGAGCAGCACCAGGTCGGCGCGCATGCCGGGTGCGATGACGCCGACGTCGTCGCGGCGCAGCGCCGCGGCGCCTCCCGCCGTGGCCGCCCAGACCGCCTCGGCCGGCGTCATGCCCATGTCGCGCACGGCGACGGCGATGCAGAACGGCATCGACGAGGTGAAGCTCGACCCCGGGTTGGTGTCGCACGCAAGGGCGACGGTGACGCCGGCGTCGATCAGTCGGCGCGCGTCGGGGTACGGCTGCCGGGTCGAGAACTCGACCCCCGGCAGCAGGGTGAGCACGGTGTCGGATGCGGCGAGCGCGGCCACGTCGTCATCGGTCAGGTAGGTGCCGTGATCGACGGATGCGGCGCCGAGCTCGACCGCGAGTCGCACGCCCTCCCCCGGCCCGAGCTGGCTGGCGTGCACGCGCGGGGCGAGCCCGCGGGCGATGCCGGCCTCGAGCACGCGGCGCGACTGCGGCACGGTGAACGCCCCGGTCTCGCAGAACACGTCGATCCACTTCGCGTGCGGAGCGCACGCGTCGAGCATGTCGCCGATCACGAGGTCGACGTACTCGTCGCCGCGGTCGGCGTACTCGGCGGGCACGACGTGCGCGCCGAGGAAGGTCACCTCGGGTGTGACCTCCGCGGCCAGGCGCACGAGCCGGGCCTCGGTGTCGACGTCGAGCCCGTAGCCGCTCTTGATCTCGACGGTCGTGGTGCCCTGCGCGAGCATCTCGTCGAGGAACCCGCGCAGCCGGGCGCGCAGCTCGTCATCCGTCGCGGCGCGCGTGGCGGCCACGGTCGAGCGGATGCCGCCTGCGGCATACTTCTGCCCGGCCATGCGCGCCTCGAACTCGGCGGCTCGGTCGCCGCCGAACACGAGGTGGCTGTGGCTGTCCACGAACCCGGGGATCACGGCGCCGCCGCCGGCATCCGTCTCCTCATACCCACCGGGGACGGCGGGCACGTCGTCGACGGCGCCGACCCAGACGATCCGGCCGTGCTCGACGAGCACCGCGGCATTGTGCAGCGTTCCGAAACGGTCGGCCGGGGTGGCGACGTTGGTGGTCAGCTCCCCGATGTTCGTGATCAGCGTGGCGCTCACAGCATCGGCACCTTCAGTCCGCGCTCGCGCGCGATCTCCCGCGCGTGCTCGTACCCGGCATCCACGTGGCGCATGACGCCGGTGCCGGGGTCGTTGGTCAGCACGCGCTCGAGCTTCTGCGCGGCGAGGTCCGTGCCGTCGGCGACGGTGACCTGACCGGCGTGGATGCTGCGGCCGATGCCGACGCCGCCGCCGTGATGCAGCGACACCCAGCTCGCACCCGAAGCGGTGTTCAGCAGGGCGTTCAGCAGCGGCCAGTCGGCGATCGCGTCGGAGCCGTCCTTCATGGCCTCGGTCTCGCGGTACGGGCTCGCGACCGACCCCGAGTCGAGGTGGTCGCGGCCGATCACGATCGGCGCCTTCAGCTCGCCCGAGGCGACCATCTCGTTGAACTTGAGTCCGGCGAGGTGACGCTCCTTGTAGCCGAGCCAGCAGATGCGTGCCGGCAGGCCCTCGAAGTGCACCTTCTCACCGGCCTTCTCGAGCCAGCGGTGCAGGGCCTTGTCCTCCGGGAACAGCTCGGCGATGGCACGGTCGGTGGCATAGATGTCCTCCGGGTCGCCCGAGAGCGCCGCCCAGCGGAACGGTCCGCGGCCCTCTTCGAACTGCGGGCGGATGTAGGCCGGCACGAACCCGGGGAACGCGAAGGCGCGATCGAAGCCGCCGAGCTGCGCCTCGGCACGGATCGAGTTGCCGTAGTCGAACACCGCGGCCCCGTCGTCCTGGAAGGCCACCATGGCGGCGACGTGGGCGGCCATGGACTCTCGGGCGCGACGCGTGAACTCCTCGGGGTCGCGCTCCGCCTCGACCTTCCAGTCGTCGAAGGAGACGCCGATGGGCAGGTAGGCGAGCGGGTCGTGCGCGCTGGTCTGGTCGGTCACGATGTCGATCGGCACGCCACGGCGCTTGAGCTCGGGGAACACCTCGGCAGCGTTGCCGACGACACCCACCGAGAGCGCCTCGCCCGCCTGCTTGGCGGCGACGACGCGGGCGATCGCGGCATCCAGGTCGGTGGTGTACTCGTCGAGGTAGCCGTGGTCGACGCGGCGGGCGAGGCGGCTCTCGTCGACGTCGACGATGAGCACGGTGCCCTCGTTGAGGGTGACCGCGAGCGGCTGCGCGCCGCCCATGCCGCCGGCACCACCGGTGAGGGTGAGTGTGCCCTGGAGCGAGTCGCGGCCCAGCGAGCGAGCGACCGCGGCGAAGGTCTCGTAGGTGCCCTGCAGGATGCCCTGCGTGCCGATGTAGATCCACGAGCCCGCGGTCATCTGCCCGTACATGGTGAGACCGAGCGCCTCGAGCCGACGGAACTCGGGCCAGTTCGCCCAGTCGCCGACGAGGTTGGAGTTCGCGATGAGCACGCGCGGCGCCCACTCGTGGGTGCGGAACACGCCGACCGGCTTGCCGGACTGCACGAGCAGCGTCTCGTCGGGCTCGAGCTCGTCGAGGGTGCGCACGATCGCGTCGTACGCCTCCCAGCTGCGGGCGGCCCGTCCGGTGCCGCCGTAGACGACGAGGTCTTCCGGGTGCTCGGCGACCTCGGCGTCGAGGTTGTTCATGAGCATCCGCTTGGCCGCCTCGGCGCCCCAGCTCTTGGCGGTGCGCTCATTGCCGCGCGCGGCACGCACCGAACGCGTCGCGTCGTGCACGGTGGGCGCTCCTGCCAGGTCAGTCGTGGTGTCAGACATTCGCGTGCTCCTTCGCGGTCGCGAGGACGGCGCCCGAGCGCACGAGCTCGGTGACGGCCTCCATATCGGGTGAGAGGAAGTGGTCGGGGCCGGGTCCGGCGGCGACGGTGCGCACGAGATCGCGGACCGCGCCTGTGGCGGGTCCCGCCTCGAGCGGCGCGCGCAGGTCGAGGGCGCGGGCGCCGGTGAGGATCTCGATCGCGAGGACGCGTGTGAGGCCGTCGATCGCCCGGCGCAGCTTGCGCGCGGCCGCCCAGCCCATCGAGACGTGATCCTCCTGCATGGCGGAGGAGGGGATCGAGTCGACGGATGCCGGGGCGGCGAGCCGCTTGAGCTCGGAGACGATGCCGGCAGCGGCGTACTGAGCGATCATGAGTCCCGAGTCGACGCCGACCTCGTGGGCGAGGAAGGGCGGCAGCCCGTGGCTGCGCGCCGGGTCGAGGGCGCGGTCGGTGCGGCGCTCCGAGACGGATGCCACATCGGCGACGGAGATCGCGAGGAAGTCGAGCACCGCGGCGACCGGGGCGCCGTGGAAGTTGCCGTTGGATTCGATGCGGCCGTCGGCGGTGACGACGGGGTTGTCGACCACGGAGGCGAGCTCGCGCTCGGCGATCATGGTCGCGTGCGCCATGGTGTCGCGGGCGGCGCCGTGCACCTGCGGCGAGCAGCGCAGCGAGTAGGCGTCCTGCACCCGCCCGTCGTCGGGGCCCTTGTGGCTGGCGACCATGGGCGAGTCGCTGAGGAAGGCGCGCAGGTTCGCGGCGGATGCGCCCTGTCCGAGTTGCGGGCGCAGCGCCATGAGGTCGGCGGCGAACACGGCATCCGTGCCGAGCTGCGATTCGATCGACATCGCGGCGGCGAGGTCGGCGGTGGTGACGAGCGTCTCGAGATCGTGCAGTGCGAGCACGAGCATCCCGAGCATCCCGTCGGTGCCGTTGATGAGGGCGAGACCCTCCTTCTCGACGAGCGCGAGCGGCTCGATGCCGGCGGCGGCGAGAGCGTCGGATGCCGCGACGAGCTCGCCCTCGGCGTTGCGCACGTCGCCCTCTCCCATCGCGGCCAGGGCGACGTGTGCGAGCGGCGCGAGGTCACCCGAGCATCCCAGCGAGCCGTATTCGCGCACGACGGGCGTGATGCGGGCGTTGAGCATGGCTGCGTAGGTGTCGACGACGACGGGGCGGACCCCGGTGTGGCCGGAGGCCAGGGTCTGCAGGCGCAGCAGCTGCAGGGCGCGCACGACCTCGGTCTCGACCTCGGCCCCGGTGCCGGCCGCGTGCGAGCGGATCAGGCTGAGCTGCAGCTGACGACGGCGCTCGGGGGCGATGAAGGTCGTGGCGAGCGCCCCGAACCCGGTGGAGACACCGTAGTGCGGGTGGGGGTCGGCTGCCATTCCGTCGATCACGGCACGGGCGGCGGCGACGCGCTCGCGCGCGGCATCCGCGATCTCGATCGGTGCGAAGTGACGCGCGACGGCGACGACGTCGGACGGGGCGAGGGGTTCGGCGCCCACGAACACGGGAGAGGAATGCTGCATGCCTCGATTCCACACCCTGGGCGTGGTGCAGGGGAGTGCGCCCTGGCAGACTGTGTCTGTGATCTCAGACAATTCGGATGCCGACGGGTCCCCGCGTCCGCAGGTGCCCGCAGCGGATCACACGCTGCGCATCCTGCGGCATCTGGCCAGACGTGCGGCGCCGATCGCGGCATCCGCCTTGGCTCGGGATCTCGGCATCCCCCGGTCGACCGTGTACCACCTGCTGTCCACGCTCGAGGAGCACGGCTTCGTCGTGCACCTGCCGCAGGAGCGCCGCTGGGGTCTCGGCACCACCGCCTTCGAGCTCGCCGGGGGCTACTCCCGGCAGGAGCCGCTCGCCCGTCTCGGCCGTCCGGTGATCGCGGCGCTGGCCGACCGACTGGGCGAGAGCGCGCACCTGGCCGTGATGAGCGGGCGGGATGTGCTCTACATCGTGGAGGAGCGCGCGGTGCGACGCCCGGCGCTCGTCACCGAGGTGGGCGTGCGCCTGCCCGCGCACCTCACGGCGACGGGGCGCGCGATGCTCGCGGCCCTCCCCCGCAGCCAGGTGCGTGCTCTGTATCCGGATGCCTCGGCGTTCACCGACCGCACCGGGCACGGCCCGACGAGTCCTTCGCAGCTGCGCGAGGTGCTGCGCGCAGCGCGAGCCACCGGGGCTGCGACGGAGGACGGCGAGGTCACCGCCGGCTTCCGCTCCGTGGCGGTCGCGGTGCGCGATCACGCCGGCTGGCCCGCGGCGGCGGTCGCGGTGACGTGGGAGGGTGAGCGCGAGGTGGATCCGACGGATGCTGTGCGCGAGGCCGCGCACGCACTCGCGTCGCGACTCGGATACTCCGATGTCAGCCGAGCAGCGCCGTGACCGCGAGGAGCACGGGAAGGCAGCCGATCGTGGTGAGGAAGATCGTGTCGCGGGAGATGGACTCGCCGACGTCGTAGCGCTGCGAGTAGTTGAAAACGTTCTGCGCGGTCGGGAGGGCGGCGAGCACGACGAGGATGAGCACATCGTGGTCGTCGAGTCGGAACACGAATGCCGCGACGATCCACGCGACCACGGGCATCACGATGAGCTTCAGGATGCTGGCGACGATGACGTCACGGCGGCGCCCGGAAGCGCCGAGGACGCGCTGTCCGAACAGCGAGATGCCGTAGCTGATGAGCAGCACCGGCACGCAGGCGTTCGCGAGCAGCTGTGCGGGCTCGAGCACGAGAGCCGGCAGCTCGAGCCCCAGGACCGAGACGAGGGTGCCGGCTGCCGAGCCGATGACGATGGGGTTGGTGAGCGCTCTGCCGAGGCTGTGCCAGATCGACCCGCGACCGCTGGTGACGGCGTCGAGGATCGACAGCGTGATCGGGGTGAGCACGAGCAGCTGCAGCAGGATCACAGGCGCCGGGTACGCGGCGGAACCAAGCAGATAGAGCGACAGCGGGATGCCGATGTTGTTGGAGTTGACCTGCGCCGAGGAGAGCGCACCGATCACGGTCTCCCCCAGCGACCGTCGCCACAGCAGTCGCGCGATCACGACGTACACAGCGATGACGACCACCGCCGCGATGGCGGAGACAGGCAGCAGTGCCGAGAACAGCGCGTGGGTGTCGGCTTGCGCGAGCACGACGAAGAGCAGGAACGGCGACAGCACGAAGAATGTGAGCCTGCTGAGCACGTGGCGGGCGTGCGGACCGAGGAGGTCCACGCGCCCGATCACATAGCCGACCGCGATCGCCAATCCGACGACGGCGAATCCGGTCAGGGTGTCGAGCACGTTCTCGAGCGTAGCGCGGCGGATGCTGCCGGCTGCGCCGTATTAACGCAAAAGAGCCACCCATCGATGGGTGGCTCTTTCACAGAAGAAGTCCGGCGGTGTCCTACTCTCCCACAGGGTCCCCCCTGCAGTACCATCGGCGCTGTGAGGCTTAGCTTCCGGGTTCGGAATGTGACCGGGCGTTTCCCTCACGCTATGGCCGCCGAAAC